>Ga0157364_1003027_pt1:0-15000 | contig 16117 bp, 3 predicted proteins | sample AttsexASBM2_FD_111476 | JGI IMG/M metagenome (GOLD analysis project Ga0157364, IMG submission 111476) | Fungus gardens microbial communities from leaf cutter ant in Ribeirão Preto, State of São Paulo, Brazil - Atta sexdens ASBM2 | ecosystem: Host-associated > Fungi > Mycelium >...
AATGCTATTTTCATGTAAGATTCAAAACTTTTTAAGCAACCCTCATAAATGTACACACAATGGGTCATTTGTGATCCAGAAGTGAATTTCGGAGTTATTCTAGTTAAAAGATGAATTGAAGCCAGCAACGCATAAAACTTCTCTAAATGCTGAACTTTTCTTAGGAATAGAAGAGAGATCAGTATTTGACCAGGTGCTCTTATTTCAAAGAAAAGAAATGCCCAGGACACGAATGACCTAAAGATGTGTATTAAGGGTTAAAGTATTTATAAGAATCACTTCATTTTTATACATTTGTAAAGATAATAGAAAATTAACTCGGGACACGGACAATTGCTTATGTATTGTTATGTATTGTCATGTATAATTGTGTACGAGTGAAAAAATATTAAAAAAATAAAACATATTGACAATATCTATCAATATTACACGTAATGCTTTGTAACTAATTACGTGTTTCTTGATAAATTATTTCTTGTAACATCGTAGCCTTTAAATGAATAGAGATATTAAAGAAAAAAATTAAGGAACTTGATTGAAATAAATGCGATATATGTATAATACTGCGCGCCGTGTTTTGCAATGTTTTGTAACGAAATTCGTATTTTAAATGTTGTAATTCGCTGGCCGGCCGATCGGTGTGACCTCGGACGAAAGTCACCGGCGTATACTCGCATATTCGCACCGCGTCGTAACCGACACAATAAACGGTCGAGCGCGGTGTCAGTCTCGTGTATTCCCTCACACCGAACGGTAGTGGATATTGTGCACAATGATCGCAATATCGATTGGTATGTGCAATTGTAATTAAGCGTATCTCTCTCGCGATATTCATAACCCTGTCGCTATTGCCATTCCCAACATCGGAATTTCCTTTCCTCCATTTCACGTTATTCGATCTACATATGTAATGAAATCATACGATTGGTTATCATCATGTGTTAATTAGGGTCCTGCGCAGTCGACGAAAATACATCGAGTCGGTGACGATCGAGGCTGTCGAAGTGTGAACCGTGGGAATGAATATCCAGTAACGCAAAACAGGAGTGTCGAAAATCGAGAATGTTGAGAATCGGAAGTGCCGACGTATGAATCGCAAGCGAATGTCGGGAGTTGTTGAAAGTCAGGAATGTTGAACGTTCGTTATTAATAATTTCGCGCGTGCTCGTAATTAATCGCGTTTCCCTGATTGACGCGGGTCTTCGAAGCAGTCCTTTACCAGATTTCAACTTGGATGCAGTACTGGCGAGATTGGACAGCGAACACGTCTAGTGAGTACATTCATCGATACTGAATTCCGTTCTTCTTTGAATAATTATTCTACTTCTTTGAATAATTATTTATTGGAGGTATTTGTTATTGATATTGTATATTATGTAATTGGTACGTGATATAAATAACTCTATTAATTAGTTTCTTAGTCATAATTATTTTGAAATTAAATAAATTATTTAGCAAAAACCCCTTGAAAATAATTCATGATTTTTATATTCGAGCGCAATAATAAGTTTAATTAAATTTTTGAAAATAAAATTGTAATCTGGTATCATGTAGAATATTGTACATTCATTAAATTGCAATCAATAAGTGTTTTGCACGAAGATTGTTTTGTATACAGTACGTGGTACGATATCCATTAACTTGGTAAATAAAATATCATGTAATAAATACTACTCTATATTTCAACTTACGAAATTTTTAACTAAATAAATAAATATATTTCTAACTAATAAATTCTACTATGAATATAATAATGATTATATGATATTTTTCCTCAAAAATTTGAATATGTATAAAGTGATTTTGAGAAACTAAAATCAATGCAATTAATAATTAATCTGTTCTTTTTCCAGGAACGTTCTTTTTCTTCTTTTAATTACATAATTAATACTATTTTTTTAATTACATAATTTAGAATGTGAGAGACTGACAGTATTATGAAGTATAATAGGAGACTATGTCGAAAAAAGCAGATAAAAAAATATAAAAAAAAATCTGAAAGAGTGATTACATTTTTATACTTTAAATCAAAAGCATTAATTTATGAAAAAAACTTGATTAACAATTTAAAATTTTGAATAACAGCAAAATATATATTTTTAAATATATATTTTATCTATAATTAAATAAGAATAAATAGTGTCTTTTATTATACAAATTACATTTAATTTTTATTTAAATTTTTTTATGTAGTTACATTTTTTAATGTAATTATATAATATAAAGTTTTTTTATTTTTTAATATATTTTTCTTTAAAGAAAAAATAGATATACATATTAATGACATTGTAATTGCGACATAAGACATTACATTAAAATTTTTTTATGCATTCTTTATATTTCTTTACATAGTCGAATTCTCTTAATATATTTTACACATTTTATACAAATTTTGGATTTTACTTTCTATATACATGTATTTTTGTTGTATTTTTGCATATATTATTTTGAACATTGCATAATTCGGATATTGTATTTATATTACAGATTGCCCGTCATAGTTTTTATAACTTTAGCGGAAGACAGAATTTCAACAGAATTTGAGCACTGCATCTATTTTTAACGATATTGAAAAATATATACACAATATATATAATTCATGTATCTTAAGCTTCATCTTTAATTAGAGTTGCATTTATTACACAATTTTTCATTAAACACTAAAAAAACCAATCTTTTCTACCAGAAGAAAGACCTTTTTTCTTCTGGAAATATTTGCGTGTTACATTTATTTTAAAGTTAAATATACAAATGATTTTCCTAAATAACTTATGTATTTAGTAACAAATAGAAATGAATTGTATTCTGTTATTTGGAACTGTCACAAATATATGCTAAATTGAGTTCATTAAGTTTAACTTCAAAATAATAAATTTGATCAAACGAGAGATAATGGCATTGGAAAATTTTGATTATTTTAAAGTTTATAATCTGATTTGTCTACAAATTTAACGAAGCTTTAGGAATACTGTTATGCCCAATGAACCTTATTATGCTTAATGAAAAATTTGTCTTTGATACAAGATATTTTACATTATAATATTTAATATTATCACTTTTATTTAACATATTAAATATTTTGAAAAATAATCAAAAATATTTCAAAAATAAAATATATGTATAAAATCTAAAACACACACACATACACATACATACACGCATGCATACAAAATATTTTAACATTTAACATTTTTATCATTATTTCGATTATTATGTATAAAAAATAAATTTTTATTCACGAAATATTATTGTGCAATATAAACCTAAATAAAATTTCAGATATTTGTCAAACACTCTTTTAAAGAATTCAATATTTATAATATATACAGTCTATATATAGATAGATAAAATTAAACATAATTCAGGATTATATATTACATTATATTAATTTAAATGAGAATAAGATTTTAATTTTAAACTAAATTTTTCTATTTTATTTATTAAAATTATTTGATCTTCTTTGTTAAATCTTTAATCTTTTACTAAATATTTGTTTAATGAACAAATAAAAAAATGTGTGCGCAATAAATAATATTTCACGAAATATTAATTATTTTGAACATTGCATAATTCGGATATTGTATTTATGTTACAGATTGCCCGTCATAGTTTTTATAACTTTAGCGGAAGACAGAATTTAAGCATCTATTTTTAACGATATTGAAAAGTATATATATATATATATATATGAATCGCGATCAATTTATCGCTTAATTTCGAGTAATCTTTGTTAATACTGTCGTATAGCGATATATATATCGCGCGATTATCACATTTTAATAATTAGTTTGTGTTTTCGGGAGTGTGAGTGTTCAATCAGTGCAACGAGGGAATTTGAGAGAAAGAGGAGGCCCGGGGAGGCATCAGGCGACAGCAGAGCAACCCTGAGGTGATTAATATTTTATTTTATTTATCATTTTTTATTCTCTTGCGTGAAATTAATCATTTACACTCGTGACAGCCATACGTATGTATAATATGTTGTATTATTATGCGATGTAATATTTAGAAAATATTTTTAATATTTTATTCTTTATAGAGAATTTTAAATAGTTAAATCGCTTAATCTATTATTCTTGTATAATATTCAGATATTCAGAATTTGAATTTTTTATTTACGAAATGTCCATCAATTCGATGATTAAAAATAACTTTTTCTCAAAAGATATATATTGCTTTAATAAACGTTTCTATTCAAAAGTGAATTAAAAAATTTGATACGCACAATAACTTTTTCATTGTAATTTTAATTACTTGAAACACTTGCTTGATAAGTTGGAAATATTTGCATTTGCAGATCAACATAGCTACAATGCAGTTACAACTCCGCTGTTGCGCACTGTTACTGTGAGTAATTATCTTTTATTTTAAATTAAGATAATGGATCTATACAAATGTGACGAGAGAAAATATATAGATTTATATATTTATCAAGTTAACAATAACATGAAAATATAGCATCTTTTAAATTAGATCAATTATTTCAAGATGGATGGATTTGAAAAGATCAATACTGAATTCTAAGTACACTATTTATTGATTTATTGTGGATATATTTATACAAACATAGGACTCACTATAAAATTGAGCTCAATGTTTTACATTATCTATATGAGATAGTAATATGAGATAATAAGAATTGTAAATAATTATTAATTAACATTTGAGAAAGTACTAGTTTATATTTTCTTCTTCCTTTCTTAAATATTATTTTAATAAAACTGAAAGTCTGCATTCTTTCCTTATATTTTCTCCAGATTAAATACGTATGTTAGTAAAAAAAGGCAATATTTAGAAATACTTTCAATATCTATGCATGTGTCACAAATAGATATAAAAGGCAACAGAAAATTTAATTGTCATGTCCCTCAATCAATTTATTAAATGCGCTAATGATTATTAATTATTTATATTTATTTATTATTATTATATTATTATATTATTATATTATTTATATTTATATTTACAATACAAATTTTACCTTAATCTTTTATAACCATCCATATTGACAATTTGATTTTATACCATGTGAAAATAAAATGACATAAAATCCGATAAACATTTCATTGCAAAACAAAAGAATTTTTCGTACAGATTTTGTCGAAGTTTATGAGTTTCATGCCAGTGATTTAAAAAAAAATGTTAATGAAATCATATTTTTAATATACAGAATGTTTAATAAGTAACGATAAAATTCTCGCATAAGGGATAGAATGGATTAAACTGAGTTTTCGAAAAGTCTTTTTCCATTTTGTAATTTTCACAATAGCTAATGAGATATTAGTTACTAAAAATCATCGAATATTAATTTTCAATAATTTTTTATACTCAAGTATTATCAACTTTATAGAAAAACAGCACACAAAAATTGTTTTCTTCTCATACATAGCAATTTTTTAAAATTTTTTAGTACTGCATTTTTTTATTGGCAATTATTTTTATCAACATGAGAAAATGCAGAACTAAAAAAATTCTGAAAAATTTCTTAAAGCTCTATGAGAAGAAAATAAACAATTTTTATCTTTTGCTGTTTTTCTGTAAAGTTGAGTAAAAAATTATTGAAAACCAATATTTGGCGACTTTTTAGTAATTAATATCTTATTAATTATTGCGAAAATTGTAAAATGATAGAGGATTTTTCGATTCAGTTTAGTCTGCTCTACCCCTATGCGAGAGTTTTATCGCTAATTATCAAATACCCTGTGTAATATAAAACTCTCAATGTATATACAGAGTGAATCAGAGTAGTTGAAGTTGAGTCAGCTTTTTATTCTATGAGAAAACTATCGATTATTACCTAATTATCGATTTAATGATACAAATGTGTGGATAACATCGTGCGAACTGCTGTTTTGAGCGCGAAAATAGACAGTTTGACGATGAGTTATGAAAATTGTTTACAAGATTTTTTATTATTATAGTATAGAAGGTATTAAAATATATATACGCCTTTTTCTCAGTGTATCCAGATCAGCAATTTGTACGATTTGTATCCGTACATCTGATTTGTATCGTTAACTCGATAATTAGGTCGATAATTTTTTCATAGGGTAAAAAATTAGTTTGATTCACCGTATATATAATTTTTTTATAAATATATATATTTATTTATTTATCAAAAAACAATTTTGATAATAAATTTCTTAAAAATATATGTAGATAACATTCATATTCATTGAAAATTCATATTCATTGAAAAATACAAGTATTTGTAAAAAACCAATTATTTCGTTTCGAATCTGATGTCATCTCTCACTGAACATTATCGACCGTGGTACATATATTGAATGTTGAACGTTCCAATGAGCACCTGACCGAAGTTTCTTTCGGCTTATGATCCCGCCGGTTAATTATAAATCGACATTTTTGTCACGTCGTTGTTATTATCCATTACTTCTCATGTCAAATAATGCCATTTAAATTGACTGCGAATTAATATTATATCGACTGCAAATAATGCATTTTATTCTATACCTTGAATTTCCAAAAAAATTTCAAAATTTAACTTATAAAACATTTGATTGATATATTAATAATAAAACATTTGATTGCTTACAATACATCCGATTTGAATTAAAAATCATTTAAAATTAACTAAAAAATATTCAATTGTGATATACTATATATATATAAGATATATAGTAAAAATAATACGTAATGTTTTATTATGGTTTGTTTACATATTGTGGTGTTCAATAGATCATATTTATATTTAATGCAAATTATGTACAACCTAAAAATTATAAATGTTTATTTTTAAATATATATGTATATGCATATAAAGAAAGATGGAAATATATTAATGAGGTAGAGAGAGGGGGAGGGGGAGAGGAAGGGAGAAAGACAGAGAGAGAGAGAGAGAGAGAGAGAGAGAGAGAGAGAGAGAAAGAGAGACAAAAGTGATCGATTATCAAGCAAGATTTATAATTACTGACTCTGTCCATGATAATAATTTTTAATATTGTAATAATAAAATCTTTGAATAACAAAAATAAGTACAGATTTTATTAAGAATATAATTATAAGAAATTAATTACGAGCAATTATTGAGTTAGGATTTATTCTCGTATTAAATTGCCGTGAGTCAGTGCAATTTAGAGAAATCTGCCATTGAACAGCGCTATTTATGAAAACAATCATGGCTCGCCTCTCGACGTGGCAAAAAAAATTTTACCGCGAAAGTTCAATTTGAGAATCGCCCCATGGGCGCAGCGGACAAAAAAAATGATCCATGCGGATTCTGAAAGTTCAATTTTCCGGGACGGCTTGAGAGAGCTTGTAACGGCAAATATGCGTCGACCTTTTTGTTTCGATCTCGCGGGACTTCGATTCCCGCGACGTTGAATATTCATGCGATTTTATTAACTACGTTTCAAACATCGCTTTCAACGGGAACATTCTTTATCTTCTTAGATATCTTTATCTTTCTCTGCTTCCGTTCGACCTTCGTCATGTAGCGCACAACGGCGCGACGCATCGACGGAAGAATTCTCTTTCGCGAAATTAAATTTTACTCGATCGTATTGTTCCCTAGATTACTTGACGTTTAGTTGCCTCGTCAGACGTTGTTAACTTATTACGAGTGAAGAAAATATCTTTTTGCTGTGCTGATCCACGTTGAAATTTATGAGATTACGACTCTCATATCCATCTATAAAATCCACGATAATTTATACGAACGTTAATTTTCAATTAACTCCAAAGTTCAAAACTAAATTTATATTGCTGTTGCAAACAATAAATTGTGAATTTGATCATTATACTATGTATAGTATTATATTAATCCTTACAGCTATATAATATGCTATCATGGTATGTATTGAACTTTATAATAATTTAAATTATATTTTAAAATTAGAAAGAAATGTATTGAATGTTATTTTTAATTTATTTTTTATTTCACATTCATGTACATGATGTAATATTTTTTATTATTTCATTTCATCCAAATTAATATTGAGCTCTCATTTAATTGTTTATACCGTATATATTTTGTTCCTATTTGTCATAAAGTCTGTATGAAAAAAAACATATAGCTTCTGTTATATATAAATTATATAATTTAAAATAGAAAATACGAATACAGGAAAATTAAAATTGCTCAATGCCGAGAAAATTAAATAATGATATCATAAACCTCAAAAGTATTATTTTTGTCATTTTATATTTTTTATTTCGTACTTAATATTTTTTATGAAATAAAAGAATTAAATTAAATTTTTTTTCTGTGCAAAAGAATCGAAAAGATTAATAATAATTCACAAAAATGTGAGGGATAGAGTTAGAATGATATAATAACGAATAACGTAATATTTAATTATGGCAATACGCAATACCAACGGCATGTTTTCAATAGGGAGTAACTTTCCGTTTCGAAAATCCGTTTTCCGGAGAGACTCGTAACGTTTCGTCAGTAATACTTCATTCGCTATCCTCTACCCGGATCGGGCCAAGCGTTCACGAGAAAATTTTTCCCACGGCGCACGGAAAACTTTCGCCGAGTTATTCACGCGCGCATATTAGTGCACATTCATCCTTCGAAATAGCGCTAACCTCCGACCTGAGAACAATTTATCGGAGGGCGAAGCCCCCGGCCGCTACCTCCGCGAGAGCTGTGGGTTACTTATTTGCACGTTTCCGCAGTTTACATAGCTTCGGAGAGCCCCTTGGCCGACCTTTCTCTCGGATCTCTCGTTCATTCGTTCATTCGTCCATTCGTACGAGTGAAGCTCCACGAGCGAATGAATTGGCAATACGAATCGAACCCCTGGCTGATTCTTGTTAGGTTTCAATGCATCGGTGCATCGGTAATTGACCGTCTATTTGTTGCTCCAAAATGGTACGATGTTATTGATGCAGCGAATCTCTCAAGCACTCAGTTATACAATACGTTACTTTGTATGTGTTTGAAAATCATTATATATAGTATACGAAAAGTACAGTTTTGCTAAAATATTTACAAATTTAGATAGATGTCTGAAAATAATTTTCTTTGACGCATCAACCTAATTATATAGGATACTCAAATTGATTGCTACGATGTCTTTTTGATTGCCACAATGCAGCATTGTCATCAACGTTTAATGTTTAACATAATTTAAATAATCTAATAAAATTATTTTCAGATTCGTATCGAGCTAAATTTTTAAATACTTTGACGAAATCATTCTTTTCCTTTACAAAATGAATGATTTTATTGAAGATTTAATAATTTAGCCAGGTACAAATCTGAAAATAATTTTGTTAGATCAGCAAAATAATTACGCAGGAATCTCAAGCATGATAAGCAATACTGCAAAAAGTTTTGACATTCTAGCAATTAGTTTGAACGTCCTACATGATTATTTTGATGCTCCGATTTTTTTCACATCTATATCGAAGTAAAGGAGAATACATCTATATCGAAGTAAAGGAGGGGAATTCATTTTCATTTCTAAGCGACTATTCGAGACTTATTTTACTTCTACATTTTCTTATAAATTTTTCTTCATAGAAACTAAAAATTATCATAATAATGATACATTTAAGGAAAAATTTGTATATTGAAATAAAGAATAAAATCTTTATTTACTTTATAAATCTAATAAAATCTTTATTTATCGTTGTGCTGTCAGTCATGTTTAAATTATTTAAAAACTAGTTCAAAGTTATTAACCCAACTCTGTATGAAATTAATTTTTAAATGATTGAAGATTAACTGACAATGATTTCGCAACAATGTGAATAAGGATTGTTAACTTTATTTTAATTAATATACCAATTTTTGCTTGAATAAAGCGTTAATATAGTAATTTTATTGATTTCCATAAAGAAATATATAAGAAAATGTAGAAATAAAACAGTCTCTACATAGCGAAAAAAGTTATACCTCCTTTTTTAGATATTTTAACAAAATCGTTCTTCTTTCATGTGTATGTTAGATTAAATTAGAGACAGTCGATAGGAAAACAGACAAAAATATATGAATTTCGATAAAGCATTGAAGCAACGTAACGAGGCAACGAGCTAAATCTCTCCCTTCACCAATGATGTAAAACTACGAAGCACAAATTTTTCGTGTTGATTTTGAAGCTGCCTATATTAGCGTCTGTTGCACGGAATGCGATGATAAAAAACTATTTGTAGCTGCCATATCGGTGCAAGTATCCATGTTTCGCGGTGCCCAAATCCACGGATTGTCCATTTTATTTTGCGCACTACGTACGCGCAAAATATAAATTGTTTTGCTCGAGGATATGCTTGTTGCTGCGGGAGGAAAAAAACGGCGCGCGAGTAACAAATAACGATTCGACATTTTATGTTTTACCCACTCATTAACGAATGCGTGATCAACAAACCGGAATTTGCGAAAGGTTTGAGAAACAAAAAAAATGTGTACGCCTTTGCACAAACTGAATACCGTGTGAAATAATTGACGCAATTAAATATCGATATTGATATTGGGAGTGCAATCTGAATGAATCAATAAACGGATTCGTTGCACTGCCAATCAACGCACGAATGCACTATGACTTCCTCGTTAACAATAAGGGATGAACTGTATTCCGCTAATGAGTAAACAAATTTAATTTCTTGTATATACGTATAAATTTTTAATATTTGATACATATAAAAAATATTTTTGTTCATGAAAACTATTACAGTTTTTGAAAAACTATAGAAATTCATATTTTTCATCTTTCAAAATTTAAAATGATTAAATTGAAGCAATCTCCTTCATACATATTTTTACATAGACACAGTGAGAGAAAAATGTGTAGTATTTCTAATTATAATTATATATTACTTTAATTATGATTGTTATTGCTATAATATTAGTAATAATAACCATATGTATAGTTTTGACAACAAATGTATTGGCGATCTAAATGACTATAATTATAAAAAAATAATTGAAATTACGCATGGAATGCTAGAGATTCGGTTTCGACTCCTGGCCGAGATAATGTTTTTTGCAATAAATAAATTTATTTACAGATTTGCAGCATATTAAGATCTGTTGAATAGTTGCCTATAGAGCATTAAAATTTAATTGTGATATTTATTTCAGTTGCGTTTTTAAGTCCAATAAAATTTCGGCGCACAGTTCAAATGATTATAAATATGATTATAAATATGATTATAAATATGGTATATGTGTATGTACATGTACATATACACATAATATTAAAAGATCCAGCTTCGACCATGAATGGACATTTCCTATTTTCCTATTTGTTAAAATTACTATAAAAATGATTCAAATAACCATAAAATTATATTAGTATTTGAATAATTTTTATGTTAATTAAAATCTTTTTTATGATTATAATAACTATAATTATAGCCATTTTAGGTTGCCAACTAAATACATTTGTTGTTAGAACATATGATTATAATTATTATTAATATTATAACAGTAATAATCATAATTATAGTAATATGTAATTATAATTTCAAATACCAAATATTTTTCTCTCACAATTAGGGCACACATTCACGCGTGAGATTTGAATACAAAAATTACAATAAAGAAAAAGCATAATCACTTGATTAAGTTTAGCATCTCCATACTGTCTAAATTTCGTGGAGTGATCTCACTCGATTTAGCCTGTCTTGAAAAAAGAGTGAAAATACGGCCATTCTTGTGCAAAAGAGATTTCATCCTTTTTAGAATGAGATTTACTCTTTTGAAATAAGATTCACTCCAAAAGAGTGAAATTTCAATCCTTTTTTTGGAGTGTCATATCAAGGTGGGACCTCATTTCAAAAAAGAGATTGAGATTTCACTCCTTCAGTGTGAATCTCATTCCAAAAGAGTAAATCTTATTTTAAAGAAAATGAAAATCTGCCACTTTTGAACAAAAGTGGCTGTATTTTCATTCTTTTTTCAAGGCAGGCTAAAATTTTCAGTTCTCTTCGAGTGAGATTTCACTCTATGAGATTTAGAGAGTACTTTTATTGATTCTTCAAAATATTATTTAAAATTTTATTTCTTTGTAACTTCATGAATATTAGGCACAAGAAATAATTTAACATATCATTATAATGAAAAATTGTTTTGTTATCAGACAAACGTGCCGTAACAAAAGGGGATGAATTTGTTTCGCGTTTATGAGGGGAGGAACCTATATAATCCGGACTTAGTACACGGGCGACGATCGTCTTAGGACGTGCTTCCGGTTGGGAGCAGATCTGGGGATTCTAACATCCTCCGAAACGCTCACGTCAAGGGGATTTTAGGAGATCGCTACACGGACCGATGCGGTTAATTTTATAAATAATTTATAGACGCCCAATGTGTGCGCGAATGTACATGGTTGTCCCCCTTTCTCCTCCCCTATTATGCGGACATTAATAAACCGTTGCTTTTCCGGACATATTATTAACGTCGGGCTTTTTAATATAACACGTAAATAAATAACGATGTAAACGTGTCATTAACCGAATGTAGTCTTTTCAATATTCATGTAGTTGGCTAAATACGATTAACATATCCAATTAGGTGATACAAATCGTATACTCGGTACCAATTATTAATGGAGATGCCTCGATTCTGTTCGTGATAATTTATGTAATCAATTATTTATAAATTGTACAATTACCTTGCCAGATAGATTAAGAAAACCAATACGCAATACAGGGAGACAAATTGAATAGTTGAAAGTATATGTATGTGTAGAAAAATAATTAAATGTGAAAAGAAAAAGATGAATAACAGAGAAATCATGATATCAAAGTTAAAGTTTATTTTTGATAATCTATTATTTATAACAAGATGTTATATAATTTTATATCTCATAAAAAATGTTCAAAAAGAATCATAACGGCATTTATGTATATTAACATTTATGTATATTAAAAGTATCAGAATACATATACGAATACATATATTAAAATATGTAGCGTATAAAACGAAGTAGAATTCTATCTTAAATTTAGACATGAAAATGTAAATGATTTAAAGTAAGCTCTGTAAGCTTTAGAGAAAAATTATATAATCTAACAATAATAAAATGGAAATTTATTATCCATGTATCGGTATAATAGTGGCTATGTGATAAATGTTCTATAAAATATTTATAAAAATAACTACATAAATTTATTCGAGACTTCTCTCAGATTATTCAATGAAGTCTTTTAGGATTTGCTTTATAAGCTTTTTTTCGCGACTCATAATATATTCCAACCGCATATTATTCTTTGCCCTTTGGGTAAACCGCCGCACTGGGATCTATCATTTTTGCGTATCAGGAGAAACCGCGAGACATCAAAATGATATACAACTCTAATTCTTCTCCTTTAAAATGAACACAGCATTAATACGTGCCTCTTTGCAAAAAACGATCCATAATTACCGGAAATAAATAAATACTCTTTATGTATTTATAAATCAAATTTTTTTCGGAAAGATTTCTTCAAAAAAATACAAGAGCCTCTCCTAAATATATGTGTATGTTTGCTATTAAAAACGATTATTCAGAATTACAAATGATTTATAGAAATTTGATATAATCTGTTATCGTAACTAAATGTAATAAATCTTCTGGCTTAAGGTCAATTATACATAATATAGATAATTATATTAATTTTATATAGTTTCATCTTCATGTCTACGCGTTATAGTTTTCTCCCTTTCATTCTAGACAAAGTACTCGTGCTTCTCGACCTGTATTTCGCCACTACCGAGATAAAAGTAATGACATTACCATTTGTCTGCATCACTTTACCGCTCTTTCCTTGTCTGTCGCGCAAGCCATCCTTGTAATCGATAGCGCAAGGACATTCGTCCGTCCGTCCAGGCCGTCCGCCTGGCCATCCATTCATCCATCCATCTATCCATCTATCCATCTATCCATCCCATCTATTCGCCACCCGTCTACTCGCGAACTTAACGCAACGTTCAGTGCGATGCAAGAAGCGGCCATTATCGTTCTCTCCTTTTTGCGTTCCTGCGTTGTTCCACTTTTTTCGATACTTTCAATTTATAGAAACGAGATTCCGCCACTTATCCTGTATGGAAGTCCCCTCCTGTCGGTAGGAGAGTTTTATTATAAACTCTCGCACGTACCTCTCTCGCGATCGGATTAATGAACACGATGGGTTTAACGAAGCGCGTCTCTTTCATCGATGGCGTTCGTTAATAATCTTTGATGCGAGATGTTCCGCGAACGCAGTAGGGCGTTTGATGGAAAAGAATATTGTTCAATGCGAGAGAGAAAAACTTAAAAAAGAAAGAGAGAACGACTAAAATAATTATCCTTCTTGAATTAGAAGTTAGACTTGATCAACCGAAGGCGCGACGATGTATAACGTGATACGTTTCAGAATGAAGAAGTAATTAATAGAAAGACGTATCTTAATAATATTACGTCAAACGCAAAGAATGTTTTACTACACAATAAAAAAATATCTACTACGTGATATTTAATTATAAATTTCGATAATATCGATAATATCGGATTCCATTCTGCTGGCTATTTCATTACTATCGACTGTTCTTATCTCAATTTTTATAAAAACTCAGTAAAGAATCCTTTGACTTCAATTTCGCTTCTTGAGTAATGTAAATTTGCATTTGAATTAGTGACGCATTAGGCGTGTGTGCTTTATGTTAATGAGTTCATTGAAAAAGAGAAGTCGTACTGAGCGTATCGTAGAGTCACTAATGGAACGTTGACTGACCAAAAAGGTCCAGGCGGATTGGGAATCACAGCGAGCGAGACGTAGGAAAATGTCGAGCGAGATACGTGCAGATTTAAAAGTCTGTTTTCATTGCTATTCCGAATCGTGTGTGGGCTTCCGCACGGTTTCTGCAGTCGGTGGGTTTCCGCTGTCCTGTATGGAAGCAGGCTACAGTTTGATTGGTAAATCTACGGCTGCCCAATGATGCGTTTATTTGTCGAAAGAATCAGGGCAGCGTCCGCGCGAGACAGAGCGATAAAGATGAGGATGAGGATGAGGATGAGAGGGGGCAAGTAGTGCAAGTAGGATGCAGCGAGGTTGCAGGGTGAATGAAAC
>Ga0157364_1003028_pt1:0-15000 | contig 16116 bp, 17 predicted proteins | sample AttsexASBM2_FD_111476 | JGI IMG/M metagenome (GOLD analysis project Ga0157364, IMG submission 111476) | Fungus gardens microbial communities from leaf cutter ant in Ribeirão Preto, State of São Paulo, Brazil - Atta sexdens ASBM2 | ecosystem: Host-associated > Fungi > Mycelium >...
AACCTCCCGCAAATGACGAGAATTTGGTTCGTAAACTGACATTTTCAATCGAGAATAACTTTATAATGCAGACACAAATCGACTAATGTTTCTATGGGGTTATGTTGACAGATGCCCAAGTTTGTTGTATGACGTTTATGATCTATTTATTTCGACCACCACTTACCGCTAAAGCCATCTATAGGAAAACGGCGGAAGCAAAGTTGTACACCTAATATATAATATTTCAGTTTTTTTATATCCTTCTTTTTGTCTCTTAGTCTTATGGGAAAATTTCGAAGTGCGGAAATATATAAATACGAAGCTATAAAGTTTTTAACAGCTTAGAAGCTATAACCTATAACAACCGTAATGACCATAACCTTCTCAGCACCGAAATGGGAACAGAACAAGGAGTGGGGAAAGGAATAAAAATAGGATATGCGAAAACTCACGTTTATAGTGCTTTACTCTGACTACCAATTCTAATTAATGAATCACACTTGATGCTTGTCGATTGCTACTGACTGACTCAATATGCCTGTATAAACTATAGACACTGTATAAGTACATACAGTAGCGATCGGCTTTTTTTTATGTCGGTGATCACCGATCAAGTGACTGTCAACCATGTTGAGGGTTTTACGGACTGCTGAATTTGAATAGCATCGAGAGACGTTATAGTATTTTGCATATAAAGTATTTTTTAAATTCGGATAAGTTTTATATATAATTTTAGATATACCACTGTATATATAATCTATTTTTTGTTTCTAATTTCAATATATTTCTGAAATAAATTAAATGAAATCATAAACAGTATGTGAATGATATTTGTAAGTCAACAATTTATTGACAATTTCTGATAGCACAATATATAGTATTGTTCGTTTTGTCTCTTCAGAGCTGCTCGGGATCGCTCCCGAATGAAATTATCAGCATATTCATCGTAATAAATGTCAGGTGTCGTATGACAGATGTCATGCATAGTGTGAATCCTATATTTCAAGTACACTGGGTTCATTCAGAGCAACCTCGAGCAACTTCCGAGAGACAAAACAAACAATGCTAATGTTTAAAATTGGAACATAAAAAGTCTTTAAGATTTCTTTAAGACGCCATAACATAAATCTTTAAGACGTTTTATGTTCCAATTTTGAATGTGTATCTAAGTTTGTGCTGCCTAGGATAGAGAATAGGGATATAAAAAACGATAAAACAATGAAAAATTATATTTACTTAATTATTGTAATACGAGAGTAGTTCGAGTCTGATAAAAATCTTTATGATGATGCCACAATCCATTTGAGGATATGACACTTCACTTGGAAAGTGAACCACTCTTCAAACCCTTCCAGGTTAAATTTTAGCCAAAATTAACACATTATTCACATACGTGTATAATCGTTTAAAGCGAGAAATTTAGTAGTTGCCGCTTGCATGTAGCAAAAGTACAAGTGATTCCACCTATTTTATTCATCTTAATATGTGTAATTATATACAATATTCACTCAACTCTCAATCGTAGTTTATTGTGTCTCAATCATCGTCACCACAGTTTTAATGCTATGACAGTCCGCCATATTCTTAGTTTTACAGCCAACGCATGCGCAGAACAAAACTGAATCCTTCGTTTACTCGTACTGTCATTACTATATGTAGTTAGAGCTGTCGCACACAAAATTTCATAACAGTATGCATAAAATGTAAACTTAAAGGAATAACGGGTCAACAGGAGTAACGGGTCAAGTCCGATTTGATTTTAGAAACCTCACGTGGTGAGGACCTTGAAGCTCTGGATTCAGAGCTGCCAACTTCAGGTAATATAATCTCCATCTTTTTATGTGATTGTGTATTCATATACTACGTACGAACACTACGTACGAACGAGAGCGAACGAGATAGCGAAAGAGAGCGAGAGCTCGACGTTCTCGCTCTGGTCGCTGTACGACCGAAAACCGAAGATTGATCGCTCTCTCAGCGATCTCGGCCGCTCCGTGTATATAAGGGCATTCGAAATAATATAAATTTTAATAAATTATAGTATATCTTATAATATAGTATAAATTATATTATAGATAATTATATTATAATTATAATTATATTATAATTATAATTATATTATAGTATAATATAGTCATATATCTTTCCCATTAATGTATAATAGCAAAATTGATTTCAAAACACGATAGTTTATGAGATATTAATTATTTACAGTTTTCCATACGCGTACCACGTTCATATAATAAATACAATATGTAAGAACTGTGCATGGTCATGCGCGTAAGGTGCGAGATCAATAAACTAGAGATCCTACTGGGGATTTAAATCCTATGTTATTTCTTCTTTTTTTTCACATATTTTTTCGGAAATAAAGTTATTAATAAACATATTAAGGCGAACATATTTTTATATAATTATTAAAGTTATACATGCACTTTAAAAGTTTTAAACCAATAACCAAAATATATAATAGTCAAACAAAAACGAAATATAATCAAATGTTAGAATATAAAATTGAAATCATATCAGAGGACACAATATAAATAAATATTATAAATAATTTAAACCTTCATTGTGTCAGTGAGTAGTAAAAAATTCAAACTAAAACTACTTCTTTGTTCAAATGAAAAAAAAAATGAAATCATGAATTAAAGTTTTTATAATTATGTTATATAAAGTCAAATGATTAATATACCTTAGCCAAAATTGAATGTCCTGAAGTACATCTATGTATACATATAAAAAATTAATTAATTATAAGAAAATTCAATTTAATATTAGATTCTATGAAAAGATTATATTCAAATAGACCAAACAATAAAAATGCGGGCGAACGTGTTTTAGTAGATGCGGAAAGGGTCTCAATGGTAGCGCGATAAAAGTCTTTAGCACGAGACGAGACGCGTGTTATCGACGAGACAGTTAGAGCGGCCATGATGATCTGAATGTTGCTAATCGATTACGCGCAACGCATGCGTCGCTTAACGATCGACATCTCGCAGATTGATCGATTCTTTATCGGGCGATGTGACTAGGAGCTAAACAACATAAACACGCCACCTTGAAAGGGTTAATTTTCAATATGATATACAAGCATAAACTCATTAGCATAACATAAAACGCGAATTGCTCTGATGCGACTCAATATTGCATCTAGTCATTGCACTGAAAAAAAACGAGAATTAACATCTAAATAGCAAGCTGAAAAACAATATAACAAAGCATTCTTATCCGAAGATAAAAGAGAAGCTTGAGCAAGACATGACAATTAAAGGGTAATAGTTAAAAACATTTAAACCTAAATGATTAGTAGAGTATGACTAGGCTTCAGTTAGTAATATTGATAGCTTAGACAGTGGCCTCACACAGAAACTCTTGGCAGTCTTCACAGTTGCGATGCCGTCGGCACCAGAATGAACTTCCTAGACCCGCTCCATTGCCCACTGAAATAAAACCAAGTTCTGCTACTTTATGAACACGAGTTAGTTAGTTGACAATTGAGATCCCTTGTTAGCCATCCATTTGGTTCGTGCTTGTAGAGAGTAAAGATACTCATTACTCCATCTGCATCAAAAATGCTGTCGGATTTGCTCTACGCGTTGCCAAAATAGGCTGTAGCAGCCTATTTTCGTTAATGTTACTCAGGTTAGCACAAGGAAAACCATTCAAAGCCGTGCCAATCAAGAAATGTCCCGGATTTAAATACGCTAGATCATTAGGGTCGCTTAACGATAAAAAGGGGCGCGAATTGAGAATCGCCTTTATTTCACAGAGGATCATTTACATTTCTTCAAAGGTCAAATGAGTCTTGCCCATGATCCGAGTCATATATTTAGCAGATTTTACGGCTGTCTCCCAAAATGGGGTATTTTAGACGGGATAAAACTCCATGAAATTTCCAGCTTGCGTAGAAAATTTTTAATCTCGGACTGGACTTGTTGATCATTGTCGTATAATTCTTGAATTTGTTTATGAGCGCCTACGAAGGTGGTTCCCTTATTCAAATACATATGCGCGGGTCTACCCCTACGCGAAATGAGAAAGTGGCAATAAAGGCTTCGGACGTAAAGTCATTTACTAACTCTAACTCTGGATTACCTTCGTGGCGAAGCACATAAAGCGAAACATATGACTTGTGACTCTGCGCGTTTTGATGCATTCCTTCATGTAACAAGAACGGCCCAATATAGTCTATACCGCAGTGAGAGAAAAGTCTAGAGACATTAACTCGGCTAGTCAGTAATGAGCCCATTAAGGCTTCTGATTGACTAGGTTTAGTCCTAAAACAGGTTATACATTTTTGCATTATGCCACGCACGGTGGATCGCAATGATAGCGGCCAAAAACATTGGCGCACGAAAGCCATCATGGCTTGCAAATCTGCGTGTAAATTTCGTGTGTGTTCACGCTCTATAATATGCTAAGTTAATATGTGTTTGCGTGGCAGGAAAATTGGATGGCACGCATTGAACACGAGAATTTTTCAACCTCCCGCCAACTCGCATTAATTCATTTCTAAGAAAGGAGATAGCGATAAAATATCTCGAAACATTTATAATTTCTTTCTTGACTAACGCTTGATATTCGCGATAAAATGCTCATTGTTGCACCGTTTTGCAAATACAATTTAAAACGGCGGATGTTTCAGTATTTTATTTAAATTGGAATACTTATTTAACAAGTCGTCGATGCAAGGATGGGAAATGGAAGCGGCTATGCGGATTTTCCTTTGTTCAGGAGGACCATTGTCGAAGACACTGGGCGGCCAGTGGTTCTAATCTCATTTTAGAAATTCGGGGCTATTCCATCATCTTTCAGCATTGATCAAGTCGCAGGGATTTAGCCTTCGCGACAATATATCGATAGAGTTGTCGAGGGATGCAACATGACGTCAGTGTTTGATTTCTGTCAGGCGCTGAATTTCACCCACCCTATTTGCCACAAAAACTGATCACCACCGCGAGCGGGAGGTTATCCAGTTTAACGCAATCGTCGAATTCGACCAAAGATAAGTTGGGCATTGCGAGAGTTCCAAAGACTCTCTAATCTTGTTGATTAAGCGCGCTAATAGTAAGGCAGCCGGTAACTCTAATCACGGTAACGAAACAGTCTTGAGCGACGGGAAACTTTGAGCATAGGAACTCGGAGTGATGATCGTTGAGACCAAGCTTGGTGCGAAGATATATGCAAGTTCCGAACGCGTACTGGCTGGCATCGCAAAATTCGTGTACTTTCATGATAGTTGATGAGCATTGGATTTAATGTATCGAGAAATTCTTAGTTGATTCAAAGTATCTCATCTGTTCTGAAGACGACCCAACGAGTGTGGATGTCCTGAGAAATGGACTCATCTCATTGGATGAATTACTACAAATCTTGCAAGATGAGTTTTGCGATAACAATGACTGACCCAAGAAGGTCCAGAGGATCGAACAATTTAACGATCTCGGAAAATATGTTTTACATACAATGTGGATTTCTAACTCAAGTTTGAGAGAAATTGGAACGTATCCTGATTCCACTGTATGCCTAGAATCCGCAACATTATCTCTAATGATAACTGGCACACGGTCACGATTATTTATTTCCAATAGTTCAAGGCAATTAAAGCCCATTTGCTTAACTCGAATGTTCCTAATTTTAACAGCTGAATGGTTTCATCGCGAATTAGTTTTAATTCGTCAATTGTGTCCGTCCCGGTGAGTCACCGACGTAAAAATCCTGAAGAACGCATGCTGAACCACGAGTGAATTGACGAGCATGCTGCTCAACTAAATACTTAAGGTACCTGGTGATCAGAAATGACACAGAAGTTGTACCGTAAGTGACGGTAATGAATTCGTACGTATCGACATTAGCGAGATTAGCGTCGCGCCAGAGAATTCTCTGCAGGCACATCTGAGATGGATGCACTAAAATCTGCCGATACATTTTTATGATATCAGCAGTGACGACATAAGCGAAAAAATGGAAGCGCATCAAAATTGACATCAAATCTTGTTGAGCAGTCGGTCCCATTGAGTGTGTCGTTTAACGCCGGAACTGCTGCGGCAAAATGCATCGAATACAATACAGATTTTCGATGTTTGCTTGATCGTTTTGAAGACAAAAATGGGATGGAAAAGATAAAACGATATGGTTCTTCAATGGGCGGTTCAAGCCCATATGTCTTAGTGATGAATATTCATCAAGAAACGTATTGAATTTTAAGCGTAGAATCGCGCTTGAAACGCCTCTCGATGCCTCTCAATCGCTTGAGAATTGCTTCACGCCAATCGCCAATGTTATTTAACATTACTCTCTGACGGAAGCTTGGCTGTACATTTACCCTGAGAATTTTGAGATTCCTTGTCTAAAAAGTGACGCTCGCAAATATTTTCTTCTATTGTGTAATTGTCCGATTGCGCAGATATCGTCTATCGGATGATTCCGAGTTTCGACATCGAACTCGCAAAACTCATGTTCGACTATTAGACGCTGTACCGTAGCGGTGAGATACCGACGACAGGCGATGGCGCTGTACGGCAAACCGGGCTTGTGCGATAACCGGTCCGCTTAGTAGTGTCACATTGTTTTGAGCCTTTCGACTCACGAGACTCCTAGAGATATCATTGCTTTAACTAGAGAAGATACGGCCTTAGAGGCGTTCAGGCATAATCCCATGGATGGTAGCTTCACACCACCGGCTCAGCCGAGTGCGTGAACCAAATCCAAACCTACGGTTCCTCTTGTACTGAATAGAATTACTATCGCAAGTCCAGTCATCAGTAGGATAAAACTAACTTGTCTCACGACGGTCTAATCCCAGTCGTCCATTTGCCAGGCATGATTGACGTTCATATAATTCCGCATTGGTTACAGACGCGTCAAACGAGTAAATCTTTGAGGCGGTCGATGTGGTGCTGTCCAAACGACCTGCCAAAATCCAGCCCAATCGTGTTTTTTGGAGAGTTAGGTGCTTGTCTGAAGACATGACTTGATCAACATTAAATTTCAAAATACCTCCGCTCCAATTAAAAGATTAATATCCCATGATATGTGAAATCGCGGGTCGGCCAAACGAATGTTGCGCGGAAAATCAAATTTGCCCCGAAGAAACCGCCAGAATTTTATCAGTAATCTGATCAGTCACGATGTATATGTGATAAATAAGTCGCGATTGTAATTTGATTCTAGTCACGTGATTGGATGTGGTTACTATGCCATTGATATCAGAAATCGAGACATTCAATGGACGCGTTTCTAAATCGAGAGCTTCCACAAATTTCTTGGATACGAAGTTTGCTTGTGTAGAATCTGCAGAGTCGCACAAATTACTATCAGGAATAGTCAGGGTGAGTAGCAAGAACAGAGACGATTGTGAAAAAGGACCGAATATACTTTTTAATAGCACAGAGTTTATACATATAAAAGGAAAAATCGCGAAGAGTTGAGCTCTTATATCGTTGTTGTTGGTCTCGAGAGAGAGAGAGTTACTATACAACATGGCAGGTATCTCGATTATCGACAAGAATCGATAATCGAGATAGCGTTTCGACACAATAACAGCGCGAGGTGATCGGAAAATGATCATTTTATTTCAACACGCCCTTTCAAATCACGTGTTAATCCTTGAAATTTGAAATCTACAATCCCAGTTCTCCCAGACATCTCTCGTGCGAGACATGGGGCAGCGCCTTGGTTAGTCGGTAGTCATATGTGTCGTGAGTACATACAATTCCAATTCGCCAGATGTGACCCTCTCGTGAACAAAATGGCGTCGGACATCTATATGCTTCGTCTGAGCATGATAAACAAGATCAGATGCTATATATAATGCAAGGTTGTCAATAATTTCTCCGTACTTCTCCATTCCGATTTCGTGCATTAGGCTTTGCAAGTAGGCAGCTTCCTTGGCGACTTCTGAGAGACTGACATACTTGGCTTCCGTGGACGATAAAGCTATTCATTGCTTCTGGGATCTCCAAGAGATCGTGGCTCCTCCTAAAAAATAATCATAACCAGTATATGAATGACGATCAGAAGTGTCACCTGCCCAATCAGCATCGAAGAAGCCATGGAGGATTGCCTGTCTGAGTATACACCAGCGCCAGATCAGATGTTCCAGATAAATATCTCAGGACACGCTTGATTGCAAACCAATGCTCGGCCTGAGAATTCGTGTGTTGAGCCAGCATAGACATACCAGGTGTATAAGCTTAAATCCGCTGTTTGCTCATAGGTAGCATTAGTGAGCGTACAAAGCTATCCTGGGCACACAACATACTTTTTTTTATGTGTTTGACATCTGTCAACATTAACCAGTACACATCATCAGCAATTTCATACAACATACATTTTTTCTTTCATAATCATGTCTAGTTTTTTGCTAAAAAAAAAGCATATGGGGGAAGCTTTGCTTTTCTGTTTCAATTTGAAGAAATCGGCTGCCGAATCGTATCGAATGCTTGTGGAGGTCTATGGCGACAATGCTTTATCGGAAACAACGTACAGAGATTGGTTTCGCCGGTTCCATGACGACAATTTTGACCTGAGTGACAAGAAACGTGAAAATCAGCCCAGGAAGGGGGGACTGTCAATTGCAGGCTCTTTTAGACGAGGACGATACCCAACCGCAAAAAATGCTTGCCGAGTAATTGGGTGTTTCTCAAGCAGTTATTTCCATGCGGCTACATGCCATGGGGAAGATTCAAAAGATCGGGAAATGAGTGCCGCATGAACTAAACGATAAGCAGATGGAGCGACGCCAAAACACATGCCAAATTCTGCTTGCCAGACAAAAAAGAAAATCATTCCTGCATCGGATTGTGACAGGCGATGAAAAGTGGATCTATTTTCAGAATCCTAAACGTAAGAAATCTTGATCTCTTGGTTGATCCCACCCAACCATCAACATCTTCCTCAAGACCAAATCGCTTCGGACGGAAGACGATGCTGTGCGTTTGGTGGGATCAGGAGAGTATCATCTACTACGAGCTGTTAAAACCTAGTGAAACCTGACTGTTAATGCTCACCGCTACCACCAACAACTGATCAAATTGCACTGTGCTCTGCGTGAAAAAAGATCGCATTATCAGAAAAGACATGACAAGCTGATTTTCCTCCACGACAACGCACCATCGCACATGTCAACAATTGTCCAAAACTACTTGGAGACACTCAACTGGGAAGTGCTTTGAATAAATTTGTTTTTGCTTTCTAGGAAAAAAAAATGTATTTTTCTGACTAAAAAACAGCAGATTTAAGCTTATACACCTGATAATATTCGCGATATTGAAGCGTGTCACAAGATACATTAAAATACTGATTAATTCACAATATGGCCATTCTCCTGAGTTTGAAATCTGATCTGATTTTGTTGTTGAACAATGTGATGATATTTCCGATGGCGTGGTTGCTCTGTTGCAATTCTTCATTCCGTATCTTTCCAACAATGTCAGAATGTACTCCGTCTGTGACAACTCGATCACATTTTCTTGATCTTCAAATATCTGTTTAACAAATTATCCAATATCTTACTGGACCAAGATCTTTAATAGTCAAAGTAAATCAAAGTCTTGTAATAGTCGACTCTTGACATCTTGGATTCAAGTTTTATTTCATGTCGCTATGATCAAATCGTCAACATAGACGAGCATGATTTCAGAATTTCACCAGCCGTAATAAAAACAAGATTCATTCACGGTTGTCATGAGTCTCAAACTTTTCAATTTTTTATTCAAAATTCATTTTTGGCGTGCCACTGCCTTTCGGCTTGATGCAATCCGTACAAAGCTCGCTTAATCGGCATCTTCTCCTTCCTCGATCATCTTGAGCATGACCAGAGCACGAGTATGAACCTTCAAAGTATCTGGTGTTTTGGAAATGATTCTCCTCAGCATTTCCTCGAGCATCTCAGGCATCTCCATGACTTTTTCTTCGAATTGGCCGGTAATTGAGGTAAGCAGTAACACAACATCGAAACAAATCTTTAATTTAAGCTCGGCAACGAGGGCCATTACAATCCGTATTATCTCCAACCTAGCAACAGGGGCGAATATTTGACGATAATCAACTCCGAAACGTTGATTGTATCTCTTGGCAATCTAGCCTTGTGTCGTTCAATACGGTCATCTGAACTATATTTATTCGTCAATACAAATCTGCAGCCAATAACATTCTGTCCTTCAGATCTCTTGATGATATCCCATGTGTCATTTTTTAAAAGACTCATTATCTCATTTTCAGCCCTCTTTCACTCTTCACAATCCTTGCTTTCAAGACCTTTGTGAACAGATACTTCAGTCACACATCGACGAAGACATCATGTAAGTCAGCTGTTTTTTCTCCATCTTCCTTTGTCGGGTTTTCCTCATCTTCCTTGTTCGACACGTAACGCCTCTGATCTAAACAACTTCCTAGGTCGCCCTCTGGCCCCGGTGTGAAGAAATTTCGGTGCCCTACCAGGTGCTCGCCTTAACACTTCACATTGTGTAGTAGGTTCATACGGGTACCAGAAGTTACAATTGGTTGAACAGGTACTATAGAATTAATTTGAACCAAATCCAAGGTGTCCGCGCAGAGAACTTTCGATAGATTTTTCATTTAAGCCAATTGTTTTTCCACCGTCAAATCATCTAATATTGACGAATTTTTAACTATGTCATTCATCTCCTCTAAGAAACGATGGTTTCTCTCAAGCAATGATGGTTTTATGCTTCGATAGGATCCATTCCGAAAGCCTTTCGTTTCCCTGGGATATCCAACAAAGATACCTTCCAAAGATCGGGCCGACTTATCCTTTGTCGGATCTTTGTCTAATACAAATACCTTCGAATCGAAGCTCCTCAGGTTGTCATAACTCAGCGATTCGCCTGTTTCATTTTTCGAATGAAATTTCTTCATCTAAAGCGCTTGCTGGGCAAGCTCGGTTGCATAGTGGCAATGGCATCGATCCAGAAATTCATTGTCAAGCCTGATTGAAGCAATAGATATCTAGCCATATCCTACAAAGTATGATTGAATCTCTCAGCCATCCCTGCTGTGGAGTGAGGGACTGTTAATCTGTGCTCGATGCCGCTTTTCACCAAGTATTGGTCGAATTCGATGTTGCAATATTCGCCGTTGCAGTATTCGTCCGATTGCAAATACTTTATCTGTCTTCCATTCGTTCCATTATGACCTGATACGAACGCCTCAAATACATCACTCTTTTCTCGTACACTTCTCCCTACCTCATACAATTATCAATAAAAATTACGAAATATCGTGCATTATTTGTTGCCTGCGATATGAACCGACAACATCCGAATACAGAATCTTTAATGGCTCTGTGCATGGATTTCGGTCATTTGGAAAGGGCAATTTCTCTTTTCATCTTTTCCCTTAGACACATGGTGCGATAACTTATCAATGTCCTTTAGATTTATATCCGATGAAACCGGTTCCGAATCGAACGCGTAAGATCACGAGCATTTAAATGACCCAACCAGTAGTGTCACTTCAACAGTTTGAAACACTCCTTGCGATCGCGGCCTTGGTGCATTTCACATCTTCACAGATATAATATAAATCACCTCTACGGTCCACTACAAATCTCACATCACCGTCACGATTTACTACTCGCGCTTTTAGACCACTAAAAATTACATCGTGTCCCATATCCATTATTAGCTACCGAAACTAAGTTTGTACGTAATCGAGCACATATAACATATTGTATTTTGGAACAGCATCTATCGTTTCTCTTGCTCAGTCATAATAAGTAGAATCTCTCCTTCGCCCTTTATTTCTGCAAATGTATGACTAACTAAATTCAATTTATTTTTGCTTGATTTGTGCATCCTTTGAAAACTTTCTGCGTCACTACAAAGATGAGCAATGCATCCGCTGTCAAAAATCCGGGTCGAATTATTGTATCGCATTTGCCTCCAAATGTTTCTTCAATAGGCACAGCAGTGGCAGGCGGCGTAGGAATCATCGACGACACTTGCCAATCTTCTCAGAGACTTACCTTCTTTCTTTATTCGGACATTCTGGCCTCTTGTGTCTTATAATGCCACAGTTATAACACTTTACCGTCCAGTTATTATTTTCGATTCCTTTTTCATTTATCTTTTTTCTTTTAAGACGTCGAAATTTTCTTGATTTTGATTTACCACTCTTCGCAGCCAGTAATAAGCTCTCCTTCATTATTTCTTGTTTCTATTTCTTCTAAAATCTTAACCTTCTTCAGTCGTGGGAAGCTTATCTCGAGATTCAATAGCGCATCTAAAATTCTCAAACGAAAAAGGCTATATAATAGCCTTTTTCGTTTGAGAATTTTATAATCAACAGATCACCATTTATCTGTACATTCATACCCTCTAATTTGTCAATAGAACGTCGCATCAAAGAATTTATCGATGCTTCTTCATATCTCCGCTATCTTGTCCGTTGATGAGCTGCTTTAACAACGTTGCTTTTCTTGCGGGCCCCTTAGATTGACGATTTAGCCATATAGCATGTGACGTTTCGCATCCACGATGCGGGCCCCTTAGATTGACGATTTAGCCATATAGCATGTGACGTTTCGAATCTGCGTGGATTCTGAAGGATGAATTGAAAGAATTAAGTCTGGCCTTCCTGTCCGCAATTATCCAGGCCTCTATTAAGGCGTTTCTATCCGCACCAGCTGCGAGTTCCGGCTTAACTTTCTGTCTACTGATGTATTCCCACAAATCATTTTTTGTGAGCAAAGCCTCTACCTGCAACTTCCAGGTATCGTAATTGTCTTTAGACAATAACTCAATACGATACGGTCCATATAACGATGAAGCCAACAAAGCAAGCAGGTTCGAGCGAAAGAAATTTGCACAATTTATTCGAACACGTGGACAATTTAACCTCGACACGTGGCATATTCTGAGCCCTCATAACCTGTAGAATTTGCAGAGTCGCACGAATCTTTACTCATTAATGTTAGGCATAATCAGAGTCAGTAGCAAGAACGGTTGTGAAAAAGGGCCTTATAAATACATCTTTTAGCATAGAGTCGTTTATGTAAAAGGAAAAATCGCGATAGAGTTCTTATATCGAGTTCTTCGATTGAGTTCTATATCGTTGTTGTTGGTCTCGAGAAAGAGTTACCATACGATATGGAGTATCTTGATTATCGGCAAGATAATCGAGATGGTGTCAGATTTCGATACAGTAACCGCACGAGATAATCGGAAAATGATCATTTTATTCCAACAGCTTGCGATCCAACAAAGCTCGGCATGCCCTGCGCGAACCATCGCTGTCGCAGAGTACAACCGCAGTCGAAAGCATGACTTGTTCACTGTTGAAGAAATCTCAAAACATGAGTCGTTAGGACGGGGGAAGAGTTGCCTTAGACGTAACTTCCTTATCGGTATTGTTAGTCAATGGCTCCGCGATTGAGAGTATATGAAGCAGCAGGTATATTGTGCTTCGCCTGCAGACCTTGCATTAACCGGAAGTGCATTTATTGATGAAGATGTATGAGAATAAGAACACAAGAAATTGATGCAAAGTTATGACTATGAATTTCCGCGGCTCTTTATGATACCGGGAATGCCATGAAGTTTTTGCAGTAATAAATAACGTCATGATCACCTTGATAGAAGTGGCATTTAGGTTGCCGTATACGAAGATGACCGCTTAACACTTGGCTGCAATTTCACCTCAACTTTTTTTGCGGGAGTGATACTAGCCTTTGTGGTCTCAACATCTGAGAACGATAAAATCTAACAGCTGTTTAAGCGATGGCAGCTCGTTGCCCATTAAGAAAGTTTCCCACTCGCGTAACGTGAGGAAGGAGGTTAGAATGAGAACGAGAAGATCGTTCCATTGTGGGACGCTTCAATGCCTGAAATGCGTACAAACGTTTCGCGGTGCCGTCAGAAATCCTTCTGAGATCGATTGAATTTTCCTTTGCCGTAGCCGGCAAATCCATTATAGTCTTGGATAATTACGCGATTGTTATCATATCAATCCCTGAGACTGACCATGCGACATCGTAATTAGCGTCCGACAATTCTAATGAACTAATTACAGCGCATCGCCAGTAAGAGACGCCCGCAGATACTGAAATCTTTGCGTATTTGAGAGCAAGGCGTTGGAATAACAGAGTTGAATGTTTCGAAAAACGGGAACTATTCATCATATTTGCCAGAAAAAGATAAATTTAACTTAGGCAACTGGCTCTGTGCGTACCACGATCGGAATCGCGAGCACTTGAGAAGGAAGGAGAAAAAAATGGACGTTCGGAATGTCGACGAAAAGGAAATGAGTTCGCGGATCTTGGCGGATAACACATAGAACGCTTCCTCGAAACCGTCTCGATCGTTCAGCCTTCGGCCTTATCCAACGATTCTAGACGCGATTGCACTTCGTTATGTTCCGCCCAATAGTGTTCGAGTTTCGCCTTCCGCTCTTCTATTGACGTGTTAATAACCTACATAAGTAAGATACATGATATCTTTATGGTCGCACGATGTCGCTTAAGTATCGTAGTTTCTGATTATTTGATCATCTTGAACGCAAATATGAACGCGTGTGCGCGACGAATGCGGCGAAGGGAACTTGATTGGCAACGGAGACAATGGTCTTCCTTATCTTATTACGCAATTTATCCTAGAAGGGGATGTGATAGATACTGAATGCCTCCCAGTTGAGCGTTGATGGATGGAAACGTTTCTCTTGCAAATGCTGCGCCGTTGAAGGATGTCTTCCATTGCATGTCGTCTGGATTGGGCCTTGTTTTCCGCCGTCGACAAGATTCCGCTCACAAGATACTTGATCAAGATATGATGTAATGAGCCGGGCTGATCTCTGATGCTTAGATGCGACTGCTTTTATTGTGTGCTGCCGCTGGTGCGACATTTGTCTCGTCTCGATGAGATAACTTTGTCTGACTGTCAAATTGCTGCTCGCCACTTCATTGAAGCCAAATACTTGACAGAATCTGGCTCGAAGGACCAAAGAAATGCGATTTTGCTGCGTGCAGGACGTATTTGTGATGGCACGGTTCGCGAT
>Ga0157364_1003029_pt1 | contig 16113 bp, 6 predicted proteins | sample AttsexASBM2_FD_111476 | JGI IMG/M metagenome (GOLD analysis project Ga0157364, IMG submission 111476) | Fungus gardens microbial communities from leaf cutter ant in Ribeirão Preto, State of São Paulo, Brazil - Atta sexdens ASBM2 | ecosystem: Host-associated > Fungi > Mycelium > Unclassified ...
AATAATTATTTATAACAATTTATTATAAAACAACTTTGTAAATACTTTCTAAAGGTGTCAAAATATATGTAAAAATTACTTAATTTTTATATACTAGTAAAAGTGATGAAAATTAATCAAGGATACAAAAAAAATATTGATATAGTCTCTAGAATAAATATTGATCGATAGTTTATAATCTTTCTCATAAAAATTATAATTGTCATAAAATCAATTTCGAATTTTTGATCCACATGATTATGATGCAATGAAAAAAATTAATTATTATAATTTCTTTAATTCTTAATACACACCTTAATATATCAATAGGTCTTTTGTATCCTGGATTAATTTTCATCACTTTTACGAGTATATAAAAATTAAGTAATTTTTACATATATTTTGACACCTTTAGAAAGTATTTACAAAGTTGTTTTATAATAAATTGTTATAAATAATTATTGTATATAATATTGTTGGATATAAATAAAAAAAAGAAATCTGCAGAACACAAATGACCTAAAAATGTATCAAAAGTTAATATAATTTTTACAAAAATTCTCTTTTTATATAATAATAAATTAATCATCCATATTTATACTCATATTCATATTATTTATGTCATATATTTTATCATTTCTAATTTTGATTTAACCCTTAATTCGTCGTGTGCCCATTGGATTCATATCAAATTTTTCAACGTCTATCAAAGTATTAACATGTTTTAAATAAGGGTCAATGCAATACTAATTTTTTAGTTTTTTATTATTAGTTTTGAAAAATAAGTAATAAAATGAGAGATCTAAATAAAAAAGATATAACAAAAATGTTTCCAAGATTAATGATTTCTTGACGTCACTTAAGAATTAATTTGTTGAATAATTCTCGATCCACTAATATGTACTTTTTTTAACAATGTAAGATATTATTAGCAAAAACATTGGTCGCTTCTTTTAATTTCCTAATTATTTCACAAGTGTAATTATTCATACAGCACACTAATGTTGAATCAACAGAATCTCAGAAATTATGAATGTTGCATCAACTTCGCAAAATAGATTCAATGTTGAAAAACAACGTTCACACTTCAACATTATAACGTCTCAGCAATTTTCTTCCAATATTCTGTACTGTTTGGATTACAGATGTATTAATTGCTGTAAAGCAATAAACATTCTATTCGTCTATATATTAAAAGAATATGAATATTTCTTTTATATATCTTTCATTTTCAAAAGTCTTTAGAATTATGTATAACATTTCGTCGTTTGCATATCGAAGTGGCTTTACAATTTGTATGTTTACACAGGAAATGTTTCCTCAACCTTGGAAAACTAATTACTTGTGTACTCGTAATCTCCAATTGTTCAAAATTCTTTCTTTTATATGAAAAACACCGGAAAAGACTCGGTAATTTATGATATAAATTCGTATTTATTTTAGTTAACACTAACTACTCCCGCTCGATTCGCACGACTTTACTCGAGTATGAAATAAATTCGATGAGTTTCAAGGAGTATATATCGCTTTCGAATGAACGAATCTTCCTCGGCGCGTTCTCCAAACTGCGCATTACTACGGATCTATTAATCTTGCATGGACCATACCTGATCCGGGAAGAATACCTGATGGTTCAAAAAAGGAGAATTTCCCAAAGTTCTTCACGTATCCGGTCCCTTCACGGTCTCCATCGAGTACCAAGGACACAGAGACCGAGAAAGAAAGAGAGTACACCTGGTACGATACCAGATGAGGCACTACCGCACTCGTCACTGTACAACTGCAAGTAGCAGCAGCCAGCGGCCTGCCAGTCGTGCGGGTCCCGATTTTCAGCCGACGCACCTTTTGCGCCCCACCATTTGATCCCCCTCGATGTGGCCGAGCATAGCTCTACCCGTCCTCCAACATATGTAACCGGCGTACAAGACTGCGAGTGCCGATTGGCTCGTTCAAATCCAGTATTGTGACGTCAAAGACAAACGGCCGCAGCGTTACGCCGAGACAGACAAGAGAGAGGGCAGAGTGAAGAGAGGAGAGGCAGACAGGAGAGAGAGAGAGAGAGAGAGAGAGAGAGAGAAAGAGAGAAAGAGCGAGAGAAAGAGAGGACCGGTTCGCCATCCTCATTTTCCCTTGGAACCACGTCTTATACCCTGTCCGTCTACTTACATTTTCTACTGGTCGTCCGTCGTTCATCCGTTCGCTGCTTGTCGGTCCGTCTCGGATCCATTCGGATATTCTACTGCAAGTTTCCCTTCCATCATTCGGTAGATCCGTTCTTAACTGAAGCGACGGAAGTCTCCTTCCTTACTCTTCATTTCTTTCTCCTTTTCCCTCTTTTTCTACGTTGATCTCTCGCGTTTATAATTTCTCGCGCCTGTTCCTTGCCGGTCTCCTTAGTCCCGCTCTTCCCGTCCTTCGCTTTATTCTTTGAGGATAATCGGTCCAATCTTCCTTTTTCTAATTGAACCGCGATCGCAAATTCATCGGTGACGAGTGCCGATAGATAGCGACGTCGATGAACGTCCTCGCGGTCGAGCGCCTTTACGAGTCTTCTTGTTCTCGAGCTTGTTCTTTGCGGTGTCTTTGGACACCGTTCACCTTCTCCGCATTCACGCACGCTATCTTGGCATTATGAACATGGCACTCCTGCAGTTCAATCCGCAAATGTTTAGCTTCTCTAAATTATAAAGATAATTTTCTGTTAGAAAATTTTATTACGTGTCCCAGCAAGCACAGAATATTTATGATAAATATTGATTAATTATTCATTTTTCGAAATGTTATATAGATACATATTTTATACATATTTTTAAAGCTTTATTCGAAATATTATTAAACGATAGATTAAATATTTAATGTAATATTTATGATAAGTATAAATAAAGATTTCTATTAAGTATTTTTTATTTGAATTATAATATCTTATTAAGTATTTCCATATAACATTTATTATAAGATTTACAATAAATATTTCAATATATTTATAATAAACAATATATTTATGATCTAATCTAAGACTACAAAAATATTTACAAAATATTTAAAATAAACCTTATAAATATTTTTAAATATTTTATAAATATTTTATAAATATTGTGTACTGTCTGGAATATAGAATGTATAATTGGCACAACTACAAAAAGGAAATGATTGTTCATTTTTATAATTTAAAGAAACTATAAAAGATTTGCGACTTCGTTTTCACTTTTCAAAACAATCAATTTTGAAAATTCAAACATGTACGAATGAATACAACTTGGCAGTCATGTCATTCCGTTACTGATTTACTGTTTGTGTAAAACTGGACTAGAATCCAGTCATGCTTTTTAAGTTTGTCGAGCGGAAATCTGTACGCGACGGTAGGGAGGAGAACATTTTCATCAATATTTGTATTGAGATAAAAAAATATAATCTGCAAAAACCTATTGTATTATTTAAATCATTGTCAACGTTTACAAATATTAACATGACCAGTAATGGAATATATGAGACAACAATATGATAGTCAAGCTATATTTAATCGTACGCGTTTCTCACAAATTTTCAAAATTAATTAATTTTCTTGGAAATAGAACGAAAAAAGTTTATATTGCATTTTTTGTTTGTTTTTACATGAATCATTCCCTTTTTAATTGTATCACTTTTCTATAGATGATACAAATCCTGTTTTAGAGTCTAAAAAAATATTATTTTATTTATGTACCTTCAATTGATAATATGAATAATCAAATATTTAATTAATTACTTTAATTTCCTATGCAGTTTTAAACAGATAATTTTGGAATAATTTTTCAGGAGTATTTTTTAAAAAGATGGAGCGTATGTTTTTTTTAAATTAATACAGTTTTTTACTTTTATTGCATACATTGTTAAATGTGTTAAACTTTTATTTGTAAACTTTTGGAGTCTTATATTACTAAACTTTTATTTGTAAACTTTGGTGTCTTATATTACTATATATATTTTTGCTTTATATAATTTTTTAAATGGAATTTCATGTCTTTTTAAGATAAATATATAACAGTGTTAAGTGCAATACACATTGTTTTTATAAAAAAATTATATTTTCTAACATCAATATTTTTACATATAATTTTTATCATACTTACTCTTCAATATATACAATATATTTTTAGCATTTTTCGAATTAACTGTTATTCATGATTTTTTAAAAAATAAATTACATTTAAGATGCTGCGCTAAGTTTCTCAATTTTTCGAATAGAGTCGCAAAGGCTCAATATGTTTGAATCAGAGATCCTCTAATCATAGTTATAAAACTGTATTATTCATATTCTGACAAAATCCTGCGAGTGAGAAAAAATATATGCGATCTGCAGTAATGCGAGAGAGGAAAGAATGTGTGCTATTTCGTTCTGATTAACATAAATAGCCAGAAAATGTTGAAATAAAAGAACCAATCAAAAATAGTCCTCTGTATGATCACTCTTTAATTAGAGGGTTTCTACGTTCGTACGTGAGCGTTGCGAATGTACTATGAGAGTCAAACTCGATCGCTTTACATGTATGCATGAGGAACTTCAAAATTGATGAAACGGTAAAATTATCACTCCGTGGAACAAAGCTCAAAATTTTGAGATTGATTATACTAATTTTATTGAGATTGATTGCAAATGAAAGTTCGTATTAATATTATCAGAATGAGAGACTTTTAAAATGCATTGGTGCATATTAAAATCATTGTATACTGATTTCATCTGAATATATATAAAATGAATGTGAAATGCAAATATGTCGAAGTATATAATACATATTTTATATAGCAACATAATAAAGTATAGTGAATATTCCGTGGTTTAATCCGTTTTTATATTTATATTAAACACATTTTTATACCAATTTGTATATGATGGATATTTAATGTGTACCAATGCGCACTGAGTACATTCAATAGAATTCACACACTATTAGATTTTTTTTTTATATTCTTTACAGAACATTCCATTTAACAATGTGGTGATTGATCACAGTCACAGCTGTCGAACTAGGGTGTGGCGAACAAGGCATTTGCTTCATGTAAAAAATTTGGAGTTTAAAAATTTCCATATTAATTCATTCGCTACTATAACGGTGACAACCATTCAACATCGAGCGCTCGATATGTATTAAATGAAAATAAAATATATAGGGATATAAGTTTTGATAAAATAATTAACAATTTTGTGTTTATTAAAGCACAAAATATTACTTCAAATAAAATAATTAATGTTCTGTGTATATATTATACATATACATTCTAATTTTACTGATTTTAGTAAGCAATAATTATTGTACATGTGATTATACATACGTTTCCATTAAATTAATATTGATATATTAAATATTACTAATTAATATTATTTTTCATTGTATTTTACATGCTGTAAAAGAAATTTTTTGTTTAAGATTTAAGTAGTTTTTGCCTCGGGCACCGAAATATCTCGTCTCGGCTCTGGTCATAGCGACCGGTATCGAAGATTTACATTGGATCCAGAAAGTTCTGTTGAGAATTGGCAACATGGGCAATCAGGTGTCTCTCTCTTCTTTTTATACATTTTTCAGCCTCTTATTTCCTATTAAATATATAAATTTATTCAATTCTCTTAACATAATAATAACTTAATAATTATGCAATTATTAATTTAATATATCTAACGAACATGTTTTTATTAAAAGCATAAATTTACAAATATATATTATAAATATATTTTTATTTTTTGTATTTATATAAATATAATTTTTCGAATTTTGTATCTTCTGAATTGAGAATAATCTTGAAAATTGTGTACCACTATTTGTGTCCCACATTTATGTGATTTTTTTCGTAGAGGAAATGTACTTCGATTATTTTATCTTCTCGGATTAATAAACCTATATGGATTTCAGTCCGGATCTCAAGTTTATGGTGTTTTTTGCAAATTTTCCTCCATCTATATACTTTTTATATTTTAATCTTTATCTCATATTGCTCTTGTTCTAGTTGATATTTTTAATTATGTATTATGCAGGTGTGGGATTTTATAGATATTGCGATACTTAACTTCAACAGATCCTTAAAAAAAAAAAGATTTAAAAAATTATGAGATACTATTTGGATGTAACAACATATTCCAAAATCATCTGATAATCGTATACGTTTTTTCATCTATCATAGCTGAGAGTAATGAAAAAATGAACACTCGCAATTTTGAATTTAAAATTATAAATTATATTTCATACAATATTATTTATATTAATAATTAAAATTCAAAATTATATAGGAGTGATCAATTTTTCAGTTTTTTTATGTTGCAATATTTTATCGTGAATATATTTTACATTGTGTCGTCCAAAATCTTGCTCTAACTCCTGAATCGCTAGTAGCATTTCTCTCTCTTTGTCTGTTTTTCCTCCTCCATCGGCTGATCTTCGCTGTTACCTACTAGTCCTTGATGTCTTGTCTTGCGCACCTTCCTCTTCTTCGGCTCGAACTTTCACAATTTTTTTATATTAACCGATTCTTCTCCTCGATCTATCGCTCGTCCATCGATAATCATCGATTTACCTCCTGATCGTCTTTTTTATCTCTCATTCCCATTATTTCTCCTTCTGCCGTCTGTCTCTTTTAGTTTTCTTGACTCTAGTCGTTTACACCCTCATCACCCCGTTTTAACCCAATCTCTCCTTGTATTCTTTTCTCTTCTTTACGGCGGTCGCTCTAAGTTTTTCTCTCCTTCTAACACGTCGCCCGTGTCCATTCTGTCCTTCTCGTTTGCTTACATGATCCATCCTCTCTCTCTCTCTCTCTCTCTCTATCGCACTTTTTCTCTCTTTCGTTCTCTTTCTCTTCAGATCGAACTCGATCCTTCTCCAGTTGCCGGTTGCCGGCCGGCAGGATTGCCCACTAGAGGTTCATCGTGGTCCGCCACCGCCACCATCACCATCACCGCCGCCACCGCCGCCGCCACTATAGAGGGAGAGTGGTTCGCCAGGTACGAGGGAGACACAAAAAGGAAAAAAGAACACATTCCAAAGGCTGTACCTGGTCCATAACGAATCCCATACGTTGAGCGAGCTACGAACAACCAATGACCCCTCTTACCGATCTCTCGCGCTTTCGCTCTCTCTCTCGTTTCACTCTCCTTTCTCCTCTCATCGCGCTCTCGCTCTCCTCCGAATCTTTCCCCAACTCTCCCATCGCGCTCGCTCTCACGTGGTTTTAACGGCTCCACATATTCTGCAGCTTCTCTGCCTTCTTTTGCCCGCTCGTTTTCTCTCTCTCTCTCTCTCTCTCTCTTCAACTTGCACTTCATCTCGTTCTCGCACACGAATCTCATATGTATATACTGGGTGATCGAGGTGAAGGCTCGACCTCGTATGTACCTGGATAGACACGACTCTCGCGAGGATCTTTCGACGAAGATCTACCGACGTCACGATCCCGTCGGCGGGCCTCGGTGTTCTCTCAAGCGTTTTCGAGACGCGTCAATACCTAGCGAGATGAATCTCCTGATGGGGAATCCCGGGGTGAATGAATTTTCGACACGACTCTCGTCATGATCGAAGGGTACAAGAAGTAAGCGCGTGCGTGTTAGGAAATGCAAATTTCTCTGCTGTTGAATGATCCAGACGTACGCACGCCGTCGCGGTCGTGGCTCTGATTCGTCGAGGACATCGTTGCAGCGAAGGGGGTCGGAATCTTCACGCGTCCCCCTTTTATCTCCGCGCGACCCTTCCCGAATGCACCAAGCCGTTCAACCCGTCCCAACGTACCTTGCGTGGGAATTTCTCGCGTGTATTCAACGAGAGACTTTTACCTCTTTGGCGAACGATTCCGCGAGATTGTATCATGCCCGAACATTGATTTCTCCTCTGCCCTCGCGGAATTCGGAACGTAAAATGAATTCGCTCGCGGTGCCGACGAGTGCCGACTCCTCGTCGGATAATAATCAGCCGGCGCAATATGTTGCGGAATGTAATTGCGGCTCGGTGAGCGCGATACTTTGACCCGGATGCATCGCTCTGACCGTAGAGAGAGAACGAGAGAAAGAGAGCGAGAGAGAGAGAGAGAGAGAGAGAGAAATTGCGACACGCGACTCTCCACGTCCGCACGCTTCTCGCTCATTAATCGGCGGACTGTGCGTGACGCGGAAAGTAATCTGCGTTACTAAACTCGGAACGGCTTGTTGGAACCGCGGGGTTTCACACCCCGGCTTTCCGGACTACTCCTCCACAAGAGTCCGTCAGGAATTTCTATCCTGTATCGCAGCGCTTGCGCTTTCGCAGCGAGAGCGCGGAATACACGAATGTAAAAGCCGTGTCGTATCTTCCATTACAACGGGCGGCGTTCTCCGGCTATTACATATTCCGCGGCTATCGCGGTAGCCACTATATTACCATTTGCGCGAAAAACAACTATCCACTGTGTGGCGGATCTCGATAATGTTTAACGTAAATTCTGCCGAATGGCTTCTATCGCGCTGCGAGCTTCGTTAATTTCGTGGCGGGACACCTCCGTGCAAACGCCGCGTATACGCTGGCAGCATGGAAATTGACGACGTTGCTTTGAATACAAATGGTTTTTCGAACAAAGCGACATCGTAATAATTCGTACAACCGTTTTCCTTCGACGGGATGGATTTGAAGAAAAAAAGGAAGCTATTCTCCTTTTATCGTCGTCGGATGCGACAGCCATTGACGTATTATTCTTTGACATCCGTATGGTTTTCCGTTTTGTGGGAAAGGTGTTGCCGTGTGACAGAAGGTATGCCGCAGAGTTTGCATCGGTGTGGTGCACAAATATAATTTCGGCGTGGTTAGAGTTCACGATGAAAGTGCAATCTGCGATGATCGACGCGCACGTATTCTCGTCAAACGATTTAAGCCGAGCTTGTGACAGATTCTTCTGAACATCATTAGTGGCATATTTTGTATGCGAACAGAACGCGTTCTTTGATCGGTCATGAATTGCACATTTAATCCTGGAACGAAATGAATTTTCATTTTATTACAATTTATTACAATTTATCAATTTTAAAATATCTAATATATATTTGTATAATAAATATATCTATATTTGTATTAAAATATATATTTTCATGATAATTATAAATGTACATATTAAATGAAAATAAAAAATAAAAATCTGAATCATTTACTTTTACGTTGCAGGTAATGTTTGACATTCACTAAAAATATAAAGTCATTTTTAGTGGCCATCTGTGAGGTGTGAAAATACGTACATAACTGTGTTATATACTTCGAGATATTGCTCCGTCTTCTCCATGGTATCCGATTTCCTCTTTACACACGATAATTAATTTTAACGATTTAAGATTATATCCACCCGGTAATCTTATACGTCGTCGAGACCGCAGGATACATTTCGTGACCTTGCAGGTATGTTATTCGGTATCTTGAAAATTTTCAAGTAAAAATTGTGTTATTATTTATCTTTCGTCATTAAACACAATCGCCGCATTATCTATAAAGAAGGGTTATCACAAAATGATAAACTTACTACTGCTACGATAGGCGCGAACACAATGAATTTCAGATGTAATCAGGAAGTTACGAATTGCACGCAGTAGGAGAAACAGGAACGTGAGAAATAAAATATCACGGCCTATTCGATTTATTCGCAGGTGCGGTCTTTAATTTGATTCGATTGCTTCTCGAGAGAATCGGCGAGATCCAAGTTTGGCGCTGTTTGCGCAAGATTACGTCTTCGATACGCAGCGTAATTTTGCTCTTCCGTTGTCCGACTCAATGGCCGTAAACGATGATTAAGTATCGACGATTCGCCTTACGCGGCGTGTAATCCGCCTTCGTCTTGTCGATGTGAATAGAAGATGGATTTTGTCGAGAACTTGCCCGATTAGGGTCGCGACACGATTAAATGTAAAAATAAACATAACAAATGAGAAATAAAACATAATATTACCAATAGATTAGATATTAACTGTAAAAAATAATCATTTAGAAAGCAAGTGTAATGAAAAGATAAAATAGATAAATAATGAAGTCTTCTTTCCCTCTCTCTCTCTTTTTTTCTTAGATAATCAATTGAATTTAAAAAATTAGAATATAAAAGCTGTTTGCATGCATTTTTAAATAAACTTGAAAATCCTGTGAAGTTTATTCTTTTTCGAAAAAAGTTCTGAACTAGTATATACAAACAAATTATATTTGTTTCACTCTAACTTATTGCACTAGTTCAAAATTAATTCAGATCTATTTGAAAAAGAACAGAGACCTATTGAATTGCATTAACTTTCATGTAATTTAATTTATTACAAGTTATAATTAAAAAATTATGGGCATCTCAGATATTTTATTAAAAAGAAATCAAATTTAGATGAAGAAAATTATTATGGAAACTAACAATAAGAGTGGAATTCCGCGAGATACTAAAAAAAATATCCAATTCTTGTTCTTTATTTTAATATCTCATTATGTGTGCTTTAGTCTTCAGGTCGGGCAAGAAACCGCGGGCGAAGTTGCCGCATGAACCTTGCGAAACGAAGTCTCGATCGCGACCTGTTCCCGGAATGTTATTGCTAACGTTCAGGCTGTACGTGACACTTACGTGAATGAAATTTCGCATGCGTATCGGCCCTGCTGGCGAGAGAACGAGGCAGGAGCTCGAAGGTCGTAGTCGACGTCGCTGCTTTCATGAGTCACGCGAAAAATTTGCTTGTGCGAATACGCGCGGCGTCCACCTTCTTCTCTCTTTCTTTTCGTTCGCTTTTCACATGATGACGACAATCATGTACGCGAAGACGTCGCTAAAATGTGAGCTTCAACGAGTTCGCACTAGGACTAGTAATTTGCTTCGAAAGCTCCGAATCTTCGAAGCTTCGGCATTAAAATCTTCGAAGATTGAAACTTCAAACTTCGAAGCTTCGAATGATCAAAGTTATTATGATATAATAGTATTTAATATAATTGTGATGATACCGTGCACATTTATAAAATTATATTACAAAATCTGACATAAAATGTTTTAATATTATATTTACGTTGTTAAATTAAAAAATATGTAAATTTAATTGAGGGAATAAAGGCACAATTTAGCCCTTTTTCCGGCAATTAGCTTTTCCATAATAATATTGACTGTAATAGAAAAGATTTATAACATGTAACTTCTTAAAGACATTACATAAATTCATTTAATATTGTATTCATTTATGTATAATAAAAAAATAGCAAGTTATTTTAATTTTTATTTATATCAAAATTTTGTAATTAGGTTTTTATTTCGCCCATCTCCTTAATTATGATACTATCTTAATTTTTCGTTTTTAAACTGTATTGTATTATATTAAAGATACTGAGTAAAGCTAAAATGTTCATATAAATTTATTATTTCTTATTCATTCATTTGTGAATAAATTTATTTCCACTTTTTTTCTTAATTGAATTACTTTAGTGAGCATTATTCTTCTTTATTTATATGTATATCAATTCTGACTAATTATTATTAATATGTAATGTTTCAAGTTATAATATTTCCAAATTTTTTAAGAATATCATATTTTTCAGCATATGCTATATTTAATATTTTTAATATAATATTTAAAAAATATTTTTACCATTTCCTGAATAAATTCATTTGCACGAATGTATGAAGTTTCGAAGCTTCGAAATTCGAATGTCACTCAAAAATAACAATTTTATTTCGAGCAATGCGAAACATACATTACGTTCACATTGCGACAAAGATAACGAAGTCAGTCTAAAGTCTTGAGCTGAGACGCGAAGCATCGTGATCCAACTATGTGTCGTAATTAAATTAATTGATTCTCAGGGTTGGATACGCCGGCGATGTTAAAATCTACTCAAATCGTAATTAGCGATTTAATCCTGCCTGAACGTTTCATCCTGTAGAGGATGAATGTTAAGGTCATCTCGTGCGTCGATAACGAAACGCTGCCCGTTATTAATTTCGCGTTCGTGAATCTGTGCCATGTTATTCCACTAATTCGTCCGAATTGCCAATTACGCGTGCCCGCGTAATGCGTAGCGCGACGTGCGTTATACGGCGTGCGAGATTACACTAATAGCTGGGTGAGATTAATTTGGCGTAGATTATCGGCTGGGTTGCACGGCTTCGTTGAATCGAGCGTCTCGATAAATTCCATATTTCTCCGTAGATTTATACATGCACTCATGGTTAAAAATTCCTAACATGTGAATATCATGATTTTAATTATGCCTCAATATCATAACATGCATTATATATCAGCAAATACTGAATAAATTTAACGTTTCTTACATTTTTCGAAGTCTTAGTTATGTACTTATATATTGTTTTATACAGAGAATGGAAGAGTACTACGCCGTTTATTTTTACCGCCGTTACTTTTTATAATAATGATTTGATAATGCTGTTGCAATTTTTTATAACTATAAATAATTAACTAAATGCTGAGATTGCGCCAAATTTAGGAAAGTCACTTTGAAAAATAACCTGTTACTATTACACGTTATTTATTAAAAAAAGAAAGTAACTTGTAATAAGTAACTTGTAACGCATCGATTTTTCTGTTAAAAGTAACAAATTATAAATAAAAAATTACTTGTTTCAGTAATGAGTGACTTTTCCAACCCATTATACAAGTAACGTTTGACTTTTCCAAATCTGGTTATCATTATCATCATAAAAAATTTGCAACGTCATTGTTAAATTGTTATTGTAATAAAATAACAGCGTTACAAGTAATGCTGAAAGAATAATTTTCCTTCCTATGATTTTATGTTTCCTTTTCGCAATTTTATAAACGTTATTTCAACTATTGCCAATTTTCCACTAGAGTGCCAACATTTGTGGTTTTTAATCTTGAATTGATAGACCTGTGTAGATATTCAAATTTTTTTAATTGTTATACGACACAAAATTTACATGTAAATATCTCCAGAAATATAACAATTAAAATTATTTGCTGTTTAAAACTTATAGAGTATATTTTGCACGTTTATAGAAATTGATTTACTCATAACTTTTCTTTTGATTACTTTTCAAGATATGAGAAAAAAATCGACTTCGCTGCAGCGAAGAAAATACAGATTTCAAGATTGACAATCCAAGATAGCCTCAAACATTTTCTTTCTGAAACTTTTGACCAGCAATGTTACGCATACACATTTATATGTATATACATTTGAAAAGGATTTATTGAAAAAATTCTACTATTATATTTCCAGCAGTATCTCTTTGTGATATATTATATTTTAATGATCCTTTGTGAATCATCCCATATCTACTTTTAAAAGTTTTTATTTTTTCCAAATTTCTATTTTTGTCAAAGCGCGCTTCTTTTGTGTAATAGATTTTCACAATCGATGACACATATAACAGGTATAGCTAAGACGAGTAGTCTCTTCTAACTCTAGGCAGACTAAAAATACTGTGAATTAACCTTCAACTTCTGCTGGATATGTCGTCCTTGTTTCGATGTTTCTCTTGTTTTCTTTGCTTGCATATAATTTTTTTTATTATTTTATGTAGCCTTCTGTTCGATCAACATTTTTATACTGCATTTTCTACCTTGTGCCATGTATAACAAGTATAAGCCACGAGACACTCGTCGACCTCGTCCTGTTTTTGATTTCAGGAGTATTCAAGAAAAATTTCGCTGGATCAGATTTGATTCAACATCTGTGATCTCCTTAAAAATCTCCCTAAAAAAAGAATAATATAATTTAACTTTTATAACTATCATAGTTATGACATATACACATTCACATCGATTGCAGAAATAATATTAATAACAATAAAAATAAACAATATAATTTTCCTCTTAATCGAAAATAAATATTTATAGGGTTTTTGAAGTTTTTTGTAATGATATACTTGGCTAATTATCACATACTCATTTTTAAACACTTAGCTTTATATATATAAAGAATAAATATTTAATATATAATAAATTTTTTTTAATTTTCATTGCATTGAATTGTCTATTGATTTGATCAATATATCCTGTATGCATCTGTATTTCCATGTTAAACTCTTGAAAATATAAGAAAACATAAAAAAGATACAAATTTATTTTATTAATGCATATTAAAGAATTTATTTTATTAATAAGTATATTAAAAATTCGATATATATTATATATCATTTTAAACACACTTTGTAAACTGAGAAATTAAAATTTTCATGTTTATTCATTCCCGTTATACGAAAAGTGATGCCGTGGTTTGAACAGTAGAAATGCGTAGTGCGAAAGAAAGTGATTAATATAGATGTGATGATGTGAATCGATTAAGCACACATTTGTTAATGTAGAAGTAATAGCAGAAAGCGAGCCTGAATGGATGGATAGTGTGATATTTCCGTTTCACAGGTTTGCAGTTTTTTTTCCTTAACGTCTTCAAAAATCAGAATCGAAGAAAAATACCGTCACTTTATCGAATTTGTGATTCGATGTACTTTGCGACACAAATATAGTATCTGTAATCACTGATTAAAAATATTCTTGAAAGATAATATATTTGTAATATTGCTACTGGATACCCATTGTTTCGGTCGCCACAGCAGAAAGTGTTTCGTGTGCTACTTGTGAAATTGAAAATACTACAAGCATCACGAACTTCCAATTCCGCAAGTAATAGCGTACAAAACACTTTTTGCTGCAGCATATCTCACATGCGGAAGGTACTAAAAAACACTGAAGCCAAAATTGCGTTCAAAAATTCTAGTCAATCCGAGTATCACACATACACATTTCATCATCTTTTTTTTATTTCTACACTAGACTACACTAGAACTCTCTTTCTCGCTTTCTCCCAATATTAAATATATCTCTCTCACTTTAAATTTCAAACACTTTACACTAGTTCACAAAAGTAGACTCCTTGTTCACCGAATGTTAAACAAGGATAAAAGATATTCGGAGTTAAAGAATCTGAGAAATTAAAATTTTCATGTTTATTTATTCCGATTATGCGAAAGGTGATGCCGTGGTTTGAACAGTAGAAATGCGTAATGCGGAAGAAAGTGATTAATGTAGATGTGATGATGTGAATCGATTAAGCACACATTTGTTAATGTAGAAGTAATAGCAGAAAGCGAGGGATGCATTCCGAGTTACGCATGAAACGCATGACGTATCGTTTTATCTTTTTTTATTATTTGGTGAACAACAAGGACAAATTATGCATCATGTGCTTCATGCGTAACTTGGATCGCATCATGATGCAAGTAAACTACTACTGCCTACTTCCATCATGCATGGATGGACGATCTCGATTCGACTTTTGCATACATTTTTTTTGTTTCGATCAATCGATTTTTCTTGTTCGAGTTTTAAGTCCGATTATATCAACAAGTTGCAAGGCAAACGAGTGCTGAGTTATGAGTACCATCCTTGTTATTTACCGTATGTTAAACAAGAATAAATTGATACATGGAGACACTCGATGTGTAGGTCCTGAACGTAGCCTTACTTTGACTTTAAGCGAGGTTTAAAACTCTCCCTATCTCTCTCTCATGTTTCTTTCGACTTTAAAGAGAGAAAGTGAGAGTTTGATGCAACCCAGAGTCGGTTTTAGGGACGTGCAAAAGATATACCGCATTTGGCAAAGTTTCTTAATAAAGTAATAAATGTTAAGTAATTATTGACAATGTAAGTTTTTTAATTATAATCAATAAATTATAGTATATTTTATTTATATATTTTTGATTATTTATTACATATTTCGTTACTGGTAACGTAATATTGTAATGTATTTATTATATTAATTTAAAAACGTTTTTTGTGAGGTTAGTTGATTCATCAAATTTGCTTGCAAACAATAACAAATTAAATTGATAACAACTTAGCAAGTCTATGAGAAATTGACTTATGGATTTTACTTATATATACATTTTACTTATATATACATTTGATTTGATTTTTTACATTAGCATCAATATTATTTAAATTGCTAGTCAATTTAATTATGATATTACTATTCTGATTTTGTGTCAATAAATGCGTTTTAAGACCGAAAATATTTTGGTATTTGTAGAATTGGATATATTAGGTGTAGTAAAAAGAAATTATCCATTATTTTTCCATTCAATTTCATGCAAAAATAATGGATTTCTTTTTACTACACCTAATATACATACACACATATATATATATATATATATATATATATATAT
>Ga0157364_1003030_pt1 | contig 16097 bp, 4 predicted proteins | sample AttsexASBM2_FD_111476 | JGI IMG/M metagenome (GOLD analysis project Ga0157364, IMG submission 111476) | Fungus gardens microbial communities from leaf cutter ant in Ribeirão Preto, State of São Paulo, Brazil - Atta sexdens ASBM2 | ecosystem: Host-associated > Fungi > Mycelium > Unclassified ...
CACACACACACACACACACACACATACACACACACGCACGCACGCACGCACGCACGCACGCACGCACGCACGCACGCACGCACGCACGCACGCACGCACATACACACACGCGCACACACACACACACACACACACATACATGTATATATAATAAACAATACGCGCGCGACAATTACCTTTACCGCATTTTAACATTAAACAGCCACGATCATATTTGAATGATAATCATGTTATCGAGGTAAACCGATATTAAGTCCCCGGTGACATTTAATTATTACTCTTTAATTATTTATTGGATCAATTTTGTACCAAATTCAAGCGGGATGAATGGTGAAGTATCTAATTTTATTTCTTTTCTCATTTTATGCATATTCTTTGAAATTTTCAAAAACTTCTCGATAAACAGTTTGTAATTATTCCTCGGTTTGTAACGCTAGCAATAAGTTCTTTCTGGGGTCCGTTTTCGCCGTGTGCCGGACGATGGTTCTTTGGGCACGGTATGCGGAGGCCCCCGTCTGCATGCGGACCCGAATTTCGTCGTTTTTGTATCATCGCAGTCTGGCCAAGCGACTTTCTTTGCCGCGTGCCACGAATTTTCGGTAGGAGTCTTCACGGACAGCCAAGCAAGGTGGTCGCTCGTGCACACTAAATCCTGATTAGTTTAGCCAAGTGTTTAGCCGATCTACCGCTACGATCCTGGGAGACCGTAAAGTCCGTCTGCAACCTTTAGTTCACTATACAACGTACACTTGCATGTATTATGTGATTATACCTTACAAGGAAATGCTCGCTCTCTTTCCAAATTATCCCATTTTGATCATAATGAGACGCTTTATACGATAACTTAAAATAAGAGACGCATATTTTCCCAGGAAATAGATGTTATTTGTAACGTCGTTATTTTTTATTGTTACTTTGTTATAATAACGATTTGGTATAATAATGTTACGAATTTTTTATAGTGGTAATGGTAACATCAGAGTTGGAAAAGTCACTCGTTACTGAAAAAGTAATTTGTTATTTGTAACGACATACTTTTATTCATTCCTTATAACAAATAAAATAAACATTAATGCAAATTATAAGTAACGAATTATTTCTTTCAATAAATAACGGGTAATGACAAGTTATTTTTGAAGTGATTTTCTCTTAGCGCAATCTTAGCGTTTAGTTAATTATCGTTATAATTATAAAAAATTGCAATGTCATTATCAAATTGTTATTGTAAAAAATAACGTAAAATTAAAAAGTATGTAAAAAATAACATTCATTATATATATTTTTCATGTACTTTCTTTTTCTCTCATGGGATAACTTCTCGTAATTTTGAAACTATTCCTCATATATTTTATAATCAAAGATATATTGTATACTGCAGAGTGAATACCAAGTACTCTAAAAAATTTTAATGGATGATTTCTTTTACAAATTCAAGGAAACTTTATATGTCCGAAACGATTTAGTTTCAAAGATATAAAGTGTTAAAATTGAAAAATTTTGTTTTTTCCAAAAATTTCGAAAATCAATCGGATTATTTTGATGAAACTTTATATAAGTTTAAAATTTCATCAAAATAACAAGTGGTTTTCAAAACAAAATTTCTTCAACTTTGATATTTTTGAAACTTTAAGCCATTTTGGATACATATGAAGTCATATGAAGTTTTATCTTGAATTTGAATTATGAAGAAATTATTGAAATATGAAGAATATATCTTCCTTTAAAATCTTTTAGGATACTTTATTTTATTCATCCTATATAATCACGAAGAATTAAATGACATTAATTATCATTAATTAAGAGCTACCTTGCACAATTGGAGAGCTAATTTCAAATGCAGTAGCTCATAAAAATATATATGAGAGAGTCATATTTCAAGCCTATACTTATATATGTTATATATGTTATAGCTATATAATACAGCTATAACATATATAAATATAGGCTTATAAAAATTGGAAGGGTAAACGCTTTCTTCCTGGTTAATGATTTAGATGAGCTTTTCGAGTTGTCAGCGACTTTTTGTTGTCTGCTTGCCGGCAACGAATGCCCAATGCAGCAATTTTATTATAACCGCAATTAAGCCTATCTCGGTTATTCAAGCGTTTCCACGAGATCAGGAGGGAAGTCGGCCAGCAAAAATGAATACGTCTGACGGATTTGTTTATCTTCCGGCGTGTTGCACTATTTACACGTCTGGATTTCGCATGATAGCGCATGATATATATTTTATGGCATTTGTATAATCAGTCAACATGTATTTATATAAATTTAAATTGGAAAATTTATTCGTTGCGACAAATCGCGACAAATGATGGTAATGATGCTCAACTGCAAATTTAACTTATCTCATTATCAGTAATATCGTCGATCTACTTTATTGTTACTTGACAAATAGCGATTCACGTATAGCGCAGGACGCTCAAATATTCATTTCGTAGAATTTAACGAGGTATTCAATCATTTGTTACATTATTCAAGCAATTTGTTTTCCAAACGCAAAATATAATTACCGATATTTTTCTTTTTTCTTTATATATTTAAATGTTGACTCTTTTATTCTTTAAAAGTTATATAGTTATAAAACTTGAGACCAGTTTTTTATTGAGCAATTTTAAAAATATAAAATATTTTTTACACACGTACAACATAAGATTTCTAATCTACATCAAACAATTCGAATATATTTTACTTTTTGTGTTAAAAATTTCAATTTTAGTTAGAAACTAAGTTAATAAAAACTTTATATGAAGTTTAGCGTGCAACGCGACTGTTGTTGGATAAAAATTAAAAAATAAGTCCCTACAATGTACGCGTATGTATAATGATTAAAAATTTTGTAGAGAAGATTACTAATCTGTTTTTCTAACGAAAAATTAAAATCCAACAGTCTAATTTTATTTTCCTTTTTTCAAAGAAACTGAGAAAATTAGTTTAAACGAATTTCTCTAAAAAAATGTCAAGATTAAATCATTTTAATATTTTCAACTTAAACATTATTTTTTAGGAAGATAAAAAAATTAATTACATTTATGCTGAACTGCAGTTAAATGCAAATTTCAAAATGAAATGAATGACTACTGTATCAAATTATATATACAAATTACATATACATCAAGCAATGCATAAAAAGAACAAAAAAAAAGCAGCTGCATAACGATTACGCATATAGCAACGCGATTATACATATAACGTCGTCGTCGTTCTCGTCACTCTAATCATTCTTATCCTTGTCGTCATGAATATCAACGTCATTGTCATCATCGTCGTCATCGTCGTTGCCGCTGCTATCGACTTTCGCGTTACTACAGTCATCAGCAATGATAATAATTACGATCCAGCAATAACGACGAGCGCAGAATGGCCGGTCACGAAACTCGCTGTATCATCCGCCATTCTCGTTGGAAAAAATTAACGACTGGCTCAAAGCCCTGGCCACCCTCGCTTCATTCGTGCCACCACTGTCGTGCCGTCGTCCAATTTGCATTTTCGTCCCGAACAACATTCTCGTTTCGAACGTATTTCCGCGTACGTGACGTCGTATGCATAATGCCCCTATGCGGTGTTTTCATCGCTCATAGAAGGGCTCCTATATGGACTCGCGGCTTCTCGTTGTTTCACCCGTTGCACGCTCTAGTGCAAGATGCTACTGGTGCATTCGCGCGATTGCAGAAGAAGAAAAGGGTGATTACGTTCAGACGTGTCACCATATACGTGTGTTAAATTATCGAGTACTCCTCTGGGTTTAATTACTTTTGTCTCGCCACTGCGGTGCGATATCGTCCACGACAGCATCTTCGCCAAACTGGTTGGTACCGATGGGAACTAACATGGCTTTTAATTCAGGTGAATCGCGTCCATATCTCCCCAAGGAATAAGATCGCGATAATTTTTATGAAAATATATTTAAAGGAATTAAGAAGTTTATTTATTTAATTTTATTTATTTAATTTTCTTGCAAAATAAACTTAAAGAAATAGTTACTTTAATTTCATTGTAAAATAAATTTAAAGATTATGATATTTATAAGTTATTTATAAGTTATTTATAATTACAAAAAATTTATAGTTATTTATTTAATTTTATTGTAAATTTTGAAAAGTCAGGCAAATTATAAAAAATATTGATGTTACGCAATTATGGAATTATTCGCGAGTGTGTTGACAGATATTCTATATGAAGAGCATAAAGTCCACTGCGACAACAAGCGCCAACATAGAAGCCGCTTCAGCAGAAGTTATGATTGCTACGAAACGTTAATTTTCGTCGCGGCGGGGGCGAGCGAAAATTTACGCGGCCGTTCGCATAACATGCGCGTGGATATCAAAATGACAAATTGCGTGTATCATGACGGCGGGCCAAATATTTTCGCGGACACGACGAATAAACCAAACGAAAAGAAGAGAACAGATAAATTCGCGCGGTTTTTCCATCCATGATAAAAATAGCCGCGGGAGACAGAAGGTGACAAAGATACACGCCGAAAGCTGTGTCGTAAACCGGTGCGGCGCGGCACGAATCGTGATTAAATTAATTCAACCACTTTAAATCTTCAAACGTAATAAACCGAGTTATAGCTCGTTTCGACGCAATCATATGAAGTGGATGGCGGACGTCGCGACGCGAATGAGATACATAATTTTCCCTCCTGCGTGATTCATCGCAGGAAAGATTGGAAATCGTGATCGAGACGTAATTCAGTAAGAATGACTTTCTGAATTAAATTACAAAGCGGTAACTAAGGAACACAAAAGAGTTCTACTGGCTCGAGAAGCGGAAAAATCACTTGCCTTTTCAGCGTTGCATTCGCTCGCCGCGCGAGCACGTGCTCGGCAAAGTTTGAATACTCATCCTTTATTCGTGATAAGGTGCGTCGGTTGCGTTGGTCGGGCCGTCTCTCGCACTTAGCTTCGTTCACGAGATGCTCCGAGCCGCCCTCGAGCCACAGCATGCCTCCTCACAAAGTAAACTCTCGTTATATTATCAGGCACGAAGCTGGAACGAAGAACTTCGTACTTTGCCGAGGCGCGCCTAGTACGTCTTCTCGATTACACGGTTCTCTCAGCAAGAAATATCGTTGCTTCGTTTGAGGGGAGAATAATGAAAAATACGATGCGCGAGTTATCGCGGGTCAATCGAGGAGTAACTTTCAGTAACTGCCTAAGTTCCTCTTGCCGTGTTCCGTGAATTACACGTGCCAGAGAACATTTCGCGCTCAATCTCGTTAGAGACGTTGGAGTCCGTCAATTCGTATTTTAATTTCACGATGCTGTTACTCTGAATTACTTTGAGTTAATTTCAAATAAACTTTATTTAAAGAAGAAGATTTATCAAAGATAAAGAAAAAAAATGCTATGGTATTTGTCAAATAAAAAAGAGCTAAACTTAAATCAAGTAAATTTATTTTAAGGTGTGGTATTTTCTTTGATTGTAGAAATTAAAATGATATAAAATTTTATATGTATATATTGTATAAAATCATACTTATAATAACTATATAAATTGTTTAGATAAATCAGAAGCAAAAAAACTTGCATTTTTAAATTTAACGAAGCCAATCGAAAAATTTAATATTCCATCTCATTTTTATAAATATTATAAAAATTAATTTAAAATTCAGAAATTAATTTAAATTTAATTTATAATTAATGTATAAAATTTAAGTGTTGTAAATTATACTAATTTAATTTTCATTAAAATATTTAGTTGCGTTTGATATTAAAATATAATGACTTTATGCTGGTAAAATCATTGAATTCTCTAAATAATAATAGTCTTCATTAAATTTTTGTTAGCAAAGATTATTTCATAATGGCTTGTGAAATTCATAGATAAAATAGGACGTAATAGAATATCTTATATCATTATATCTACACTGAGTGATAGTTTCAATTTTGACAACATATAACAATATTACGTTGATGTTACTCTGAGCGTGAATTTCGCAAAGATGCGCGCGGTGAATTAACATTAAGACCTAATTTAATTAAACTGTGCCGCAAACTCGGCGTGAGAGTAGCTATTCGCTAAATAAGAGACGAGCTTCGTCCTCGATAGCGGTTTGTGATCCCGTTACGTTCCCTCATAGTTCTCTCAAGAGCATTTCTGTAAGGAATCAATATGACTGTGTATGAATGCGCGAACGGTAAGCTAATTTACTTCGCATATTTAGCCGTAATGTATTGAATAAATATAAATCGCTAATATAATCAACAGATAATCTCCACTATTACTTTATATCTCTGCTTGTTCCATATTCGACTTTCATGTTACTTATCGAATTTGATTCCGATAAGTTTTTGAATTAATCTTGTAGAAAATCTTTATTTTTCTATATGACATTCTATTAAAGTCACAATTCAAATTTCACTCAATTTAAGGTATTTTTAATCATTTCTATAGATCGCTACTGCTCCTTAACACGTTAATTAACTAAAACAATAGAGTTAAACAATTTGATTTAAGAAATGTATTAAAGATTCAAATTTAGTTTTTTATTTACGAGTATATACGATAAAATGTGTATTGTTTAATTTCGAAACTAAGCAATTTAACAACAAATGGATTGATTTTTGACACATGGAAGTTAAAAATAACAAAATATTATTTAATTCAAAAGATTGAATTACTACTGTTCCTTTGACATCTATAATAATACAGAAATAGAAATAGAAATAGGTGAAATCTGGTTAACTATGAATATTCGACAATTTTAATCCGATATTTTTTGATTTTATATTTAAGTACAATTTTATTTTAAATACAATCTCAAAATATGTTATACGATTAATTATTTATTAGATAGTTTTAAAACAGCTTATAGTCAAACTTAAAACATCTTATAAGATCGAATTATAAATAGAATTATTGCAAAATCTATCGAATGATTAATTCATTTTCTGAATTAAAAAAAAATCCAATTTAATTCGTCTAATATTTCAAGTACATTAAAATATTCTTTATCATTTCTTATTGTTATCTTTAATTATTACCGTGCGTTATTTTTTTTTTACGATCGTTTCATTGAATAATAATCTCTCTGTTCGCTTGATTCGTAGAGCAGCACGAACCCTTCCGGAAAGATTTGGGGATGGAAGCGGGTAACAAAAAGGAGGAAGCACATCGGCAAAGCTGATTCATCGCTTTTACGCGGCGGCGAACGAGGGGAAGATAACTCGTTTGTCCCTGGGTTCCGTATCCGATGAGTTTGGCTTCTTATCGGACAATTCGAATGAACTTTCTCTTCAGATCAGAAAGAGGGGCGGAAGTTTGTTTCGCTATTTGCCGCCGCAGCGGCGGCGACTCGCCTTGGCAGGAGGACAGAACGGCTGTGGAAGGAAATTATTTGGAGGAAGTTCCTTGATATCGGAATTTGTGGGGTCGAAGGAATGCCGCGAGACTTTCTCTTGGCTTTTTACACGAACGCCTGCCATCGTTGTTTCTTCGACGTTGTCGTCGTCGTCGTCGTCGTCGTCGTCGTCGTCGTCGTCGTCGTCGTCGTCGTCGTCGTCGTCGTCGTCGGCGGCGGCGGTAGATGATGGTGCGTTAAAGCGGGTTTTCGTTAAGAAACTTCGACCCTTCCACGAATCTTTGTAACGTAGTTTAGCTCCCGGCAAAATGGCCAGATAACGAGTGGACTCTTTTGGAAATCTGGTGCGACAGCGATTACCGTGCGCAGTAATCATCGATTTCTTCGTTCTCTTTCTCTCTCTCTCTCTCTCTCTCTCTCTCTCTCTCTCTCTCGCGCGCGCGCGCGCGAGATTTTATCTGGACCGATAAAGATGCTCCGCAGGGATAGCGCATATAAATTCAAACGATTCCCAGTGCGCACTCTTAATTGTTGGAAATTGTTGGAACAGAGATATGTCTAAAAGATTTACGTAGATGAAACATTTTCATTGAGAAGAATGTTATTGCAAATAGTTGTATGATTCTTTTAAGTAATAATATCAGTATCTTTAATAAAAACCCGTATCTTTAATCTATTTTTCTATTAAAGCAGAAAATAATTGCTAGTTTTATTACGGAAAAACTTAAAAGCGCTTTTGATTATAAAATCTGATTCTTAATTATTAGATCTACTGTTTCACTATTGAATTTTTCACAGTTTTGTATCGTCCGTAAAAAAAATGATACAGCGAAATAACTGAATAATTTCGGTTGTCCGCCATAGGAACGGCCGAAGCAAAAAACATGGTTAAATAATCGCTGTTATTTTGATATTTCTGAGATGCATTAACGTTTGATGAAAGATTCAACTGTCTTAATGAGATGCGAGCGCGCGCAAAATTCGTGCACTGGTCAATGAATATTTGATAGACCATTTCTCTCTTCTTCTCTCTCTCTCTCTCTCTCTCCCCCTTTCTTTCGCTCTCTCTCTCTTTATCTATCTGTCGTACAACATGAAATGTATTTTCCGATCCAAGATACCTAAAATGTTGATATAAATCATAAATAAATATTTTGACATTGTAACTTTATTGTGATTGTGATATATTCTTTATAAATATATAAATTCATAAAAGAATCAGTATCGTTTATTCTTATAATTTATTTATTCTTACATTTACTCTTATAATTTGATTAATTTTATTTGAAAATAATTTTTTTTAGATAATCATATTTAAGATTTCAATGGAAATAAGTAAAAGACTGATAAAAAACTTTGATATAAAATGTATCTCAATACATCTAATATTAACATGAGATGTTTTAAAAAATTAAGAGATAATTTTGTTTTTAGAAAGAACTAAAAAGATAATTATTTGCTGCAATATTTTAATATTAACAATTGTAATAATTATGCTATGAAGTAAAATTTACTTACACTCCAGAAAAAAAAATAGTTTTTTATTTTTAGACACTTGTATATTAATGTAATATCCTTAAAAAAAATTATTAATATCTTGATATTTTTATTGGAAGCAATTTTAATTTAAACAATTTTATTTTAAAATAAATTAAAATTTTTCCCTATTTAATTTGATAAAAAAAATTTAATAGAAAAGTGAGTTAAAAATGGGTGTAATGAAATAAATTTAAATATTATTAAATAATATTTTATTAAAATCATAAGATCAAAATCTTAATTTTATGCATTTTATGAAATTCTGTATATACTTAACGAATAGTGTCTTGCGATTTATTTATAAAAGATTGTGATTTAACACATAACTGCGTGGATAACTAATTTGTTATCCTGCTTTTGTCGGATCAGGTTTTACAAATCGAGGATATAAATCGCCTTGCTCGTAGCTTCGTACGTTGATATAAAGCAAGCATTTTCTGCAGACAACACGCGAGACTTTTGTAACTATGTTATTCGACTTCATCGACTTGCAATATTGTCAGTCGTATTTCTTCTTGTCTTTTTTTCGCTCTCTTTCTGTCATTCTCACACTTCCGTTATATGCGATATCGCTTTATTGGCTTATACTAATAGATTTATAGCTTCTTGTGGGAATTCTGAGGGAGAAAAGGTAGACAAACAAATGAAGAGAAGGGAGAGAGGGGGAAGAGAGAGCATCTGTGTAGTATCTATATAATTAATACGTATGAAGCACAGCAATATTTGTAAACTGTCTCTCCTGATAAAAGTTCTTAACAGTCTTATAATATTATGCGACCATATGTTTGTGTTACACAGTTATATGTAGATGTACACTAATTTTGTTAATTACATTTAATTATACGTCCCTTTATTTTTAAAAACTACATAAATTTTCGACAACACGTTGGTCAATATAATTATATAAAAGAACATTCTTTTGACCATTTTTGAAATTGATGAAATCTAAAATGATGCATTTGTATGCCAACGTCGATAGGTAAATTTAGCGAGGGAATCCTTTTTTCCCACGAAATTAAATGCATTTCCGATTTTCTTTTTCGAGACTTTGAGACGATTATTTCTCAGAGCGATTCTTCGTCGGTATGTGTCACGAACAGAATAGAATCGCGGCGCCGATTTCACAGTTTTCCCTCCGCATGCATCCCGTCGCAATGCCTTCCTGCGTATCACCGATGAAATCCAGTCTTTCCGCGAACGCGCGTTTATCTATTCGCGACGCGTTCAACCTTCGATCCTCTAAAACGCGATCTATACGACATGAAGAAGCAACGATTGGCCTCTACCACCGACCTCCGTGATAGTAGGATTGACTGCAGTCGGTGGATTTTCCGCGCGACGCGGTATCGACGTTCCGGGGGATTTCACACGAATCCGACAATGGGAACCGCGACCGCGGGGATACGACTTTCCTACGACTCGGCGAAATAAATTGAAATCCCGAGGGTGACTGCGGTGGCTGCGATCTCGTAATTTGCGGCGCGAAAGAACCCTCCGTAGAGACGACGTTTTAACGTCATCCGCGTGTGCGGCGTTGTTCCTTTCGTCCGAAACTATGAAAAATTCCAGCGATGTCTACCGCCGACGATAAGGTTAATAAATTACCATACATCCGTCTTTAGCTCTTCTATCCGAGTTTGCAACCGCGTCGCGAGCGCCGTCCATTACGACGCACCGAGTGAAATATTACGACGTAATTCGGTCGAGTGTCACTGGAGCAGGTACACCAGTATAAATGACTGCTGAATCTGTGCTTATTTCTCTGCAGACGTGAGGTTTAGAGTAACATTTTTCTAAAAGAAAAGCACAAAGTCTCCTTTTATTAAATATATATTATTTCTTTTTATATCTTTAATATTTTCTCTCTATTAATTTTTCAAATTGTATATTTTTGTGATACTATAATAATACTTAAACTTTTCAAATTCTAATTATTATTTAATAAGAAATACGTTAAAACGAATCTTTTATTTAAGACAAGGATTTAATTTTTTTATAATATTCTTAAGTTCTGTTTTAATAGAATAATCTTAGCTTTAATTTATCGTTTGAATTATTCTAGACCAGTAATAATGATGATGTGTATAAAATTAGTTCTTATTATTTTAATTTCTTTTTAATTTTAATTATGTAAAATTAAAAACTGGTACACATAAAAGAAAGAGTTTAATAATTGTTTAAAACTGAATTCACATTCAAATTAATCGTCTTTAAGATCGATATTGTTACATTGTATTTTTTCTACTTCTTGCAACATTTTACAGATTAGAGACATTTTCTTCGGCGAAATCTCCGTTGAGGACTCGATCGTGACAAATCGTGAGGCACAATCGAACGAGCGACTGGCGACGCATTGCGTCACGACGCTTTCGAAAGTGGAAGTTCGCAAATTCAATTTCCTGATTCCACGCGGCGACGCATATTCCGCCGTCTCCGTCGAAGTACACGAAGCGTGTAAAACCGACAAGCTGCTAAGGAGTTCTCGCCCAAGCAACCGCTTTTCGACGGAGTTTCCTCTTGCCGTGAAAAAGGTACGACAGAAAGTTTCACGTACGCGTCAAATGTTTCACGCTTGCCATGCCACGCATTCGAATCTTCTTCGTGGATCCCACAAATACTTACGAAACACGATTAGGATAAACCGATGGAGACGAATCCACGAGGAAACTAACTGCTAAAGCAACTTGGAGAAGATTGAGAAGACAGAATGCTTAAACGCTTCGCTAATATATTCGTTGGAATGTACTTATGTTTGTCATATTTTAGCAAAGAAAATGAAAAAAATGAGTATAATCGAAAAGACAATATATATATATATATATATATATATATATATATATATATATTACAATATACATATATTACTTATTAAAAGAAAATAATTATTTACAAAGAAGAAAACATTTAATAATGATTATTTTGGTATACTTAATAATATGCATTCGATTTAATTTCCACGTTGATATTTCAAAAATTATTAAAGTTAGACGAAAATAAAAAATGCTTAGCAATGAATCTCTTTTCTTTATTAAAAATGCTACTTCAAAAAGATTACGTTGAGATTTTTAGTATGATGGAATCGTATACTTATATCTTATGAAATTTTCGTGGAGGAAAGGATAGGCGAATTTTACGATAATTACGGTTTCATCATACTAAAAATGATTTTAAAGTAATCCTATTATTTGTTTAATTTTTAACAGTTCTCGAGATATCGGACAGATTGATCAAATAGAAATCGCGGTATTATTTCCAAATAATTTTCCAAAATTCATTACCGTAATAACCAAGATTGTTAATGTGTCATTTAAGATTGTTAATGTGTCATAGTCATTTATCTTATTCTCTCGGAATCTGTCGAATTGTGGCAATTTTGTTGGGAATTTTTATTTAAAAGTCTAACTTATACCCATTCCTTTCTTAAAATTTTGTAGGGAATGAGTACTGTTCTATCATAAAAAAGTTCTATCATAAAAAGTTCTATCACCTCAAAGTAATCTCAATAAAAGATTCTTTTAATTTTTCGTTTAACTTTAGTCATTTTTGAGATATCAGCATGGATGGATTAAATCGAATATCCTATATATAGCAAAAAATATTTTATATTTTTCTGAAAAATACTTTCCACGAATGTTTTATTAATATTTGCCCTACGCAAGGAAAGCTATACATATTGTTATTAAAATAATAACTTATACTATCCTATAGATAATATATGATAAAATTAAATAAAAAATGCGTATAATATATATGTATATATATTTTTTTTCTTTTTTCCTGTTAGCATCAAAGAAATTAAATTCGTCGAAATCAGTTTCGATCGTTGTTCGAGATCCGATATTATTTCGAGCGATCGCATCAGAGCGAACCTCTGCATGAGAGAGTCGCGAGAGAGAGCCGCGCTCGGACAGACTTCTTTTGTTTTTCTATGGACGACTCGCGCGCGATGCATTTGGTAGCTGATTCGACCATATAAAGCGACAAATGTCCTTTTACGGCGGCCATTGCCATCCTGGGACCGCGTGCCGGGAGACTTCGAGTCCGGTATCTTATGCCAGAACTTTCCTAGTAGCGGACGAAGATGTTCCTCCTTCGGCACAAGTGTTTGATTAAAATCCTTAATGATCTCTCGCTTGGCCACGACGAAAACCAATAAATGCTTTTCACGACGTGTTCCTTTTATCTTCTCTTATTTTTAACACATTTCGTGTGCATCTCTCAGAAATAACGTTTGCTACAAAATTAAGTTACAAGAAATTTTAATGCCATACATGATCAATATACAGGACAAAAATTTACTTACAAAGTTTTATGTTTATTAAATCATTAGTAACTCAAAATACGAACTCTGGAATGTTAATTATAAAATATCTTATTAATCTTATATTAAATGTAATTAAAAAAATATTTATTATAATATTCAAAATGACTATCTTTAGTTTTCAAGTTGTAAGGCGTTTTAATGATGCATCAATAATGATCGCTCATCTTTTCATGAATAAGTTCTATCAAATAATCAATAGAGCGATCTTTATCACTCCAACTATTGAAATTCTTTTGGTGCAAGTCTTTTTGATATTTAAGATGTAATTAACACTCTAGAATTTGATTTTTTTTATATATGAATACCCAGTTAGCAAAGGGATGTTATTTAAAATATCTTTAATGTAATTTTGGTGACAAATATGTCAGCTTATTATCTGAGTAATTATTTTATAAACGTAAAAAACTTTGTAGTTACTTTTTTTGTCACCTTATAAACATCATATACAATTTTTTTGTTTTTCGCACAGTTTGTACTTATAAATTTTTGAACATTTTATCATTGTATTTGTATAGATATAATTTTTCGAAATTTATTAAAATAAAAATTACATAAGAACTATATAAGAATATCTTCGAAAATTAATAATTCCTAAAAATAAGATAAAATAAAAAATTATAGAATAGGCAAACGCAAATAAGTATATAATTGAGATCACACGCAAAAATAAAATACACTTCTCTATTTCCGATATCTAATCAAAGAACAAAAACGATCTTTGAATCGTTTATTCAATTTCGATACGATCGTTATACTGCTGAGTTTCATTTTGTTTCTCATAAATCTTCAATGAAGAGTTTGACTCTCGTTAAAGGTTTCTAGAAGAAATATATTCTTCAACAAGTCAACTTGATGGACAAATGGAACTTATTCACGACTTTCATTGTCCTAACTTCTCTGTTTTATACACGAAAAAAATCTGATATTATTTTATATAATGTACAAGCATATTTCTACATTGTTTACAGCGTGATAATTTATTGTAGTTACTCGATTTACAATATTTTATTGTATAAACTTTTATATATCATTCCCTGAACATTTTCATTTTCTCACGACAAATTAAGAACTGGGTGAGCAGTTCAATCATTCATTCAAATTTTGGTTCCAATTATCTTGCATATAGAGACACGTATTATACACAGTCTGTAGAAATGTATCTCCAACAAAAAACAATAAAATATAATTATGTATATTTTTTCAGGTAAACTTCGGGGAAAAAATTCCGAATGTTGGGATCGTTCGCGGATTCCCAAATACTCTGCGCTTGTAAAACGGCGAAAGAATATCACTCCAAGCAGGTAAACCCTCGCACAAACAGCTATCATTATTTTTTCTCGCTCGCGCCTGCAATCCAGTTCGGTATGTCTTTCTTTGTTCATCAGACGTGCGGATCTCTTTCTTCCACGCAATATACACGCACTCCGCACGCACTCGCGCGCGTGTCGGACGGACGTTCCTCGCGTGCAGCTGCCACTTAAAGCGTGTACGACACGTTAACCGTACCTGTTACGCCCGACGCGCGTCTACGGCGATATCATCAATAAACGTAGTGAACTGTCGCGTTAGATTAGCTTTCCAGAAATATTTAAGAATTAATGTAGTAGATTCTCGATTTTTTATCGTGTCATTTCGACCTGCCATATTATCAATGATGATTATATTTGTATTATATTGATTAAATTTTTCTTAAGAATTCTTGAGAAGATGTTTGGAAATTCTGAAAATCTTAAAATAACTTTCTTATTACTACATAAACTTTATTTGCTTTTTTTAGATTATTACATATTAATGTATAAATAATAGTACAATCTTATATACATATTAATTACTTATACATACTAATTACATATTAATTACTACATTATATATTATTATATAATAGTACAAAATGAAAACAAAAATTAATTTTATTGTTGGATTTAAAGGCGTGTACTTTATAGTTTAATAACAGAAAACAGAAAACACTTAAAATAAAAAAATCAAATTTAACATATTAGATAAAAGTAATATATATATATATATATATATATATATATACATACACTGTAAAATGAATGTTATATATCCGAGTCAATCCTTTAAAAATAAAAAGTATTTACCTGATTACTTGAACACAAATAATAAATTATTTGCGTTTGTGCATGCTAGTGTCGATAATTACATTTCATTAATCAGAGGTTTAATTGGGTACATTTCGTGCGAAAAGCGCAAGTCTGAGATTTTATAAACTTTCAAACATCTTAATTCGTGTAAGATAAGGGATTCGACAGAATATGTGTGTGTGAGACGAGAACGGAGAAACTCGAAGGGCGAGAGTAGTCCCTGTGATTGGGGAAGGAATCAGAGGAACGCAACGACCGGGCTGGTCGGCGCGATCGACGAAATTAAAACGACTCTTTTTTGCCTCATGCGATATCAACGTTAATTCGCGTACATGCGGTATGTCTGCCGATATATTATCTCAACGACGTGTGCGTGATACTTATTTCGATAACCACCGCGGCGCGACATTGTATTTTATATCGAATAATCAAGCCGGGGGTACCATTTTGCCTGGTATAATTATCGCTGTCCAAAACGAAATGCAAATAATCCCTCTCTCTTGTCCTGTGGTCTTGGTATTTCAGTACGAGCATACCACGCGGCGATATTATCTTAAACGTTGTAATATATTTAATGACGTAAGAAACGGGTTCAAATGCGCGCGTTACGTCGCGCAACACCGCTATCCGCTTAACATCCAAGTCGAATACTTACGAGCTCCATCACTGTCGGACCAGTGCTTGCCAGGAGATCGTAGAGAAAGAGAGAGAGAGAGAGAGAGAGAGAGAGAGGAGAGAGAGGGGGGAAGGGGAGAGGAGGGGGGGAGAGAGAGGGAGAGAGAGAAAAGCAAAAAAAGGGGGGCGAGAGAGTATGTGTCGC
>Ga0157364_1003031_pt1 | contig 16097 bp, 11 predicted proteins | sample AttsexASBM2_FD_111476 | JGI IMG/M metagenome (GOLD analysis project Ga0157364, IMG submission 111476) | Fungus gardens microbial communities from leaf cutter ant in Ribeirão Preto, State of São Paulo, Brazil - Atta sexdens ASBM2 | ecosystem: Host-associated > Fungi > Mycelium > Unclassified ...
GAGAGAGAGAGAGAGAGAGAGAGGGAGAGGGGAGAGGATGGGGGAGGGAAGGAGGGAGGGGGAGGAAGGGAAGGAGGGAGAAGCCGTTTACGCTTGATGCAAGATCGAACGCATCAGGAACGGAAAGTTCTTCGAAGAGCTTACCGGAAAAAGGTAAGGGAAAGAGATTCCGCGCGTTCCTGCGTTTGCCCTTTTACTTCTTTATGCGCGGCGTGATGCTGAGCGTCGCATCGTCAAGAACTCGATCGAGTTGAGATCTCTCAATGTTGGAATTGAAGTCGGTGTAGTATTGGTGCCACCGTTAGTGAATACCGAACCGCATGATAATTGGTATATTTGCATTTACAAGAAATCAAATTAAATTTCAAATTTGTTGAGCTAAATTGTGATCGAACGATGAAGAGAGAGTGTGGTCTGAATAATGGTCCGAATAATGTTCCGCGTGATGGTCTGTGCACACATAATGGCTTCAAATAATGGCTCGAATAATAGTCCGAATAATGGTCCGAATAACGGTTTCAGAGATGATCCATAAAAACATCTAGTATTAAAAAATGTGTAATATTCAGTTCATCAATTTTTGAATTTAAAGAAATCAGACATGACAAAAATGTGTCACTCCCGGGGATTTTAATGATTTCTCATCTTTCAACACCTGCCTTTATCGCGCGCTCGTATATTCGTATAGTGCCATAATCCATTTGCGGTGGAAATATTGCGGTCGTATGGTACATCATTAGGAAAGGAGTACTGGGAAAGAAATAGCGTCTTGCTTGGTGAAACTTCCACCTTCGAGACTCTTTTCGTACCGCATATCTCGCCTACGTACTTGATGGGAAATGGTCCATACGCTTTTTGCCGCGTATCTTTCCTCTACATACCTGAAGAGAATGACCCGTACAGAAAACCGCCCATAGGAAGGGAATTTTCCAGACTCTGGATGCCACTCCGCAACCGGCCACTACACCGACGATCAGACTGACCTTCAGGAAGAGCATCAGCTGCAACGCCCGCCTCCTCTTCATCTTCTCGCGTTGTTTTATCTCGAGTTGCATGCTGCACGTGTACCTGCACGTGTACAAGCGCGACTTACATAATGTGTAAATCCACGACCGAGAAAGGGGGACACGCGAAACTTTCGGATGGAGATAATTCAGAAAAGTAAAGTTTGAAATTACAAGGATGAAAATGTACAAGTTACCTTAAGAATAATAAATTGTGTACAATTCGCAAACTTTTACGCGTGAAAAAACATAGTTGGAGTCCGTTAATGAAAACGAAAATGTCGGAATTGTATTATAGAAGCGCGACCGCGCATTAGATTGATTATAAAAAAAATATATTTTTTAGAAGATCTATTCAGTTATTATAAATTAATATTAGATCGTAATATAGATCGTAATATAGATCGTAACATTAGATCAATAAAAGGATGTTCACACCGTGACACGACCGTAATAAAAAGATGTCCATACCTCGATACGATCGCAGCCTTGACGAGGTAGTAACCGGAAATTACTAGCAGCAGGACGACTGGTAAACCGTACGCGTAAACTGTTGCCGTGGCTCCTAGAAACCTATAAAATCAATAGGAGTGAAAGATTAAATGTTCACAAGTAAATTAATAAGAAGGACACATAACACAAAACTTATTTGTATAGACACATGTTTATATAAATTTTATTATATATATTTAATTTGTACGATAAATGTAATAAAAAATTATCGGAAGGTTGAAAAAAAGATATTGCTGCATTCAATATAATTCTCGCTCTGTTTATTAAATATTTGAGTTATTATTGTTCTTACAATCAAAGAACTCGAAAGAGCTGGAATTTCAGTTCTGTTAAAGGCTAAAAATATTGCATAAAAATTCACTCCAGCTTGCAATTCTCATAAGGAAATAAGAAATAGGAGAAGCATGAAGAAAGATGACGGAAATATTTATCAGCTGCCGTTTATTAAGTCTCACCCAAGGTCTCACCTATAAATCGCACGTGCGAATACGCGAAGGGAATACCAAAAATCCCGTCGCTTTCTTCAGCGAAAAACAGATTGGGTCAAAGAGCGAGTGTCTACAAAATGCGCGATTTTATCGGGATTCTGACGATATCAAACCCATTTTCAACATTCGCCTACTTTGCACATGTCGGCAGTTCGATTTTTATACACGTCGCACGAAAGAAATATTTCCCGCCATATATTTTTCTTGATTACATCTCGGATATTCGCAATCAGACGAGATGAAATTGTAACGAATGAAAACAACTTTTCTCTCGAGTCCAAATTGAAACTGTCGTAGAGAAAAAAAATTAAATAAAATCAACGCAATTGTTATTAGATACCATAACAACTAACGATATATATATAATAATAATAATATACAGAATGATTTGAAAGTTGAAGATCGAAATCATTTTTTATTGAAAATTATGCGGCACTGAAAAAAAGTGTTTAATTTTAAGATTAATTAAAATATTTTGTTCTTGTCTCTATTTTTTAAACATCTAGATGTTTTAGTTTTAAACTTTTTCCATAAACAAAACACTGTGTTTGAATTTAAAATACATAGTATTTTCAATCCAAACACTTAATGTTTTGTTTATTGAAAAAGTTTAAAACTAAAACATCTTTGTATTTTCAATCCGAACATTAAACGTTTTGTTTATTGAAAAAATATTGCATAAAATTCACTTCAGCTTATTTAAAATTAAAATATCTTTAAGTGCTTAAGAAATGGAGACAAGAACAAAAGATTTTAATATCTTAAAATTAAACATTTCTTTTTTCAGTAAACGACGTTGTAATACTACTATTTTTTACTTCGCAAGACTTTAATTCCATTTCCTCTTTTCTTAAATCTTTTCATCTCTTTTTAATACTTGTAACAATGGAATTGTTACGTTGAACTGAAATTATTACGAGTGCTATTATTGATCTCGCTACAATTTTACTACCCATTTTCTGGAAACCGCCGAGAGATTAAAAGTCAGATTAGATCCTTAATTCCAACGTCAACAATCTTAAATTAAAACAAAGAAAAAAAAAAGGAAAAATACGTGAATAAATCGAGGAAGCTGGATACGCTATGCAAATGAATTTTTGCGGAAGAAAATTGCTTTCATGATAACAGCGTCGCTGAATGCAATAAAAATTTTTAACGATACATTTTACAATCATCAATTAATATTAAAATCATTTTCATTAACTTTAAAGAATTTTAACACGCTTAATTTTCTCTTTCTTCTAAAACGTTAATTTGAAATTAACGCTTTCACGTATGAAATTGCATATGAAGCAAAAAAAGAGAAACATCTACTTTTAAAGTATTACATTTTATAAAATAAAATCGATCTATATATGTATAAAGTCTAAATATTTAAAAACAAATAAGATGTAAATTTTTACAAAAAATATAACTGCGCTGAATTAACCAAAAATTTATAATAGAAAATATGTTCCATAAAATATTCGATATAATTAATATATTAATATTATAAAACATATAATAAATATCTTGGAATTTATAATTTTCCGAGGGATGCAAAGAAAAATCGCATATTTACCTACACGCAATGATACAAGATACATGCTTGTATCGAAATATCTTGCTTTGAGAAATAGCAAGAATCTCATTCGAGTTCGGTATTCCGGTTTGTCGTCGTTGGGTGAACCTGATTTAACGAAAATTGGTCGTTCGACAAGATTTCACCGCGGGACAGAGGCAGATGGCAAGGAAGACGAAAGAAAGGAAGAGATAGCACAAGGAACAGTGGGTGGAAGACTCTGAAAATAAATAAATGATCTACCCTGTATACACGCAACATTCCTCCGGAGGACGTTTCCGACCAACCGACATTTCCGCTTTTCCCCCGTCCAATATCTTGATGATAGTTCGAGCATGGAAAAAGAACTCCGGCGCTCTTCCGTCAGAAGATTCTCTTGGAAAAACTGAACCCCCATCATCGTTACCGCGCGCGCGCGCTGCCGTGTCGTCTCCACCTACCCTTCGTTGGCAACCCCCAGCGAATAAAGTGGGTCGCAGCAGTGGAACGCGAGCACGACGGAATGTGCATATTAGGAACAGAGAGCTGCATTAACTCACGCTCTCACGAAGAGAGACGCAAATGCCTGGTAATTTTCGCGGTGCGGTAAGTTTTACCCGACAGGGAAAACGATTTTCTCTTGACTGAGAACAGATGGAACAAACTAACAAATCACTTTGTGTGAACCGAGTAGATAAATATAAAATGTCAAGTTTAATAAGAGTTATTTATCCCTCAGATTAAAATAATATAAAATTGTTGAATTGTAATATATTATTCTTTACATATCGGATAATCAAAATATCAAAATAATGTGCTATTTAATATTTATTTTATTTTTAAGTTGTCGCAAATGTTAAATAGAACTGAAAATAAACATTTCAAGATCAATACAAACCTCAAATTCAACACGTAAAATGCAAGCAAAAGAATAAAATGCAGATATAAAATAGTTCAAGTTCTTATTTTATGAAAATGTAAAAATAGCAAATGAAGTGAGTGTCAAATGAGTGTCAAAGAAGTTTTAGACCACCGAATAAATACGAAAGTAAAAACGAACTGACGAAAAAGTTTAAGCTAATAATTTAATTTTAAAAAATATAACGTGTTTAATACTACAAATTAACAAGTCTTCTTTCAAGACTTTGACATTATAAAGAAAATTGTTTCATAAGAATTTTAAGAACAATTAATTATTAAATTATATTATAATCTCATACACTGGTATCTTGTTACCATATCTTACCTTATTTTTATATTGTATTTAACTTGCAGTAAATCAAGCGTACAATACAAGAATTATATATAATAATTGAAAACAAATCTCAGATTAATAAGAAATTTTCATATATTTATTATACATGTATATAATCTGTCAATTTGTTTTGACGACTAGAATCTTACCAGCAATTGAAGGGAGTGAGATCAACAACATCCCAGAAATTATGACTTTCATGACTCTGCAAAAGAGCCGCCGCTACGAGACTGATCAACGGCGTGCCCCAGGCAAACAGACTGTACTTCATGTACGTTGGTGGGTCATCGCGACGCGGCAGTGACGCCACGGTAGCGTACAGATGATGGCACATCGCTGCCAACCAGCAGACCACCGATACCCGAAGATATTGCAGACTCAGACCGAGCGAAATGCAGAGTTCCGAATCCTGAAAATCAATAAGAAACATCGTTGTTGTAATCGATGTCTGCAAAGGCCCATTATCTTTAGAATAAAAGTCAACGTTCTTTGTGACGCAAATAGAGACCTTCAGTCGCTTCTAATAATCCAGAAATTAGTTGAAAAACTTGAATTTAATGAAACGCTGCAATTTATTCGCGATTAAAGTAATGCAATTAATATAAATTAATATTTATGTGTCTGAAAGATACGTGTGTAAACATAAAGATGAAATTAATTCTAGATTATCGGAAAAAGATCCTATTATAATATGAATATCACAATGCGCATATGCGCGTATATGTACATTATATACGTAATTAAATTATAATATAAGAATAAAATTTTAGAGCTGACATTAATTTTGATACTTTTCCATGTTACAAATGCAAAAATTAAAATAAATTTCATTCTTAATTAAAAAGGATATAAATATAATGAAAACAGTACATCGAATCAGTACATCGAAGGGCGAATGACATAAGGCATTGATCGTATCTTTTCACTCGATCTATGAGTTATAGTGGACCATGAATTTTGTATATACGAACAGAATCGTCCAGCGAAATATTTTTCAGCGCGGATAAACGTCACCGTCAATTTGTTCCATGATGAACAGCGCGAGTATATGAGTAATTCAGGATAGTAGCCTAAACGCACAGCTCGTGGATACTGCGAATATATAACCAGCGAATTATTCACGCTGAAAATCCCACAATGTCGATCGATATATCTATTCTGCGTGCAATATCACAAAATAATCGATCGATACCGACGTTAACAAACACGCCGTTGATTCGCTAATTTATGGAACAGGCCGCATTGGATAAATAGCATGGCAGTATTGTTGTGTAGTAATGATGTATGAAAGCTCTTAATATCCTCGTTGTACTTTCATGGCTAAAATAATTTGCCGCAATAGTTATGTAACACACACACACACACACACACCACGAAATTTGATTCAAAATAAACTTTCCTCGATATCGTGCATCGTCCGTTTAACATCGATGTTATAATATAAAATAATGGCTAACGTGTTATTGTAATCAATTTGAAAGTTAATATAAATATTATAATTACAATTAATTGTTATCCCACAACAATTTAGGTCAGAACATGGGTCTATTTTAGAAATCGAAACAATAAAATTAAATTAATAGAACAGAATTTTTGGAAATAGAATTTATCTTTTGATAAAAAATTTGATGGAATATGAAATAAAATTAAAAATTTGGAACTACAACATTTCAGTCTAACTAGGCGTGATTTTTATTTTTAGATAATATTTTATTCTTACAGATAAATATTGAAACTTAAATTTGTGCTAATTTTGCTATGTAAACTTAAAATCTGTGATAATTTTCTCATTAAGATATGTACATATTCCAGTATAAATTTAAATCATCATCATGCGACAGATTACTGCAACATCCAATATTTTCTCTTATAATTAAAATGAACTGACAAGAGTCTCTCTCTCTTCAAGATGTATATATAATATATAAAATTAGTATTCAATTTTAACAAATCGACTACGAATTTTCTACAACGTGCAACGTGATGCTAAAAGAGAAATCGTTACGGACTTTCTAGTATTAAACGATACTTCGTCGCATACGATACTTCTCTCGTCGATACACGGTCGCAACAATCGTACGTGCTCGCGCATCGAAACGGAAGTGGAAATAAATTGGAGGGTGCGCGCGGATGCCTTTCTGGAATTCGCAGCTCACGCTGGGATACAAAGGACCAGTCTGCAAAGCGAAATTGCATCGAGCGAACCAACGATTTACGTGAGAGGACAGATTTTACATGGACATACGTCTTCAAACGATATTCCTCTGCAATTCTTGCGCACCATTAAACCCTCCGCTGCGCGCCGTTCCATTTTCATCTTATTCGGATGGGCTGTCGAATAACATTTTGAACGCCAACTAAACTCGTATATCACTCGTATCCAAGTATAAAATAAAATTAGAATTTTAATTAAAGCAAAAATAAAATGTACTGTAACTTGAAATAAACCATTTTACATCAAAACAATCTTTTATCGCGCGTATGCAATTTTTTCGCGTATTGATAATCTTCGATTGTTATTCTATCCAACATCCAGTCTCGTTTCCAATACCCAGATGGAAAATATTTTCTACGTGGAATATAAAATTTAATTCTTCGCATATACGCGAACGATTGAACTGTGCATGAACAAAACCAAATTATGTTATTAGTACTTCCAGCAAAATACCGCAGCGAAGTAATATAACACAGTTTATCTTCGCTTTCTCGAGTCTCAATATACGAGAACTCTCTTCGGGAATTTCGTTATAACGCGAATTCGTAACACATACGAAACTCACCGCGATGTAAAGTTTCAAGTTATTTCTCCTGGTTGTAGGGCAACATTCTTATTCGACCAAATTTTCGTTTCGGAATTCAATAAACTCTCATACCAGTCTCCTCGAGAATTATTTTACGAATGATACAATTCAAGCAGTAGTTTCGAGATAGAAGTTGCGGTACGCATGCAACCACAGTTCTTGTTGTCGCAATTTAATTTGACTCAATAATATCACCAAGCCGCGGCATGACGAGTCGTTCTTATAACAACACGACCGCGCTGAAATGAATTCTCGCACGTAATGAAACAACATTCGTCGCCCCGAGAATGGTGTTATTGTTATCGACATGAAACATTGACGAACTAGTTTGATGTGGTTGCAACTGCGAGAAACGTTGCTGGAAATAATTTTCGAAATGTCGACCAGAGCGTAAAATTCCATAGTTGTATTTGCCGTCGTGAAGTGAAGAAATTTGTTTTTAGGACTTGCAGGCCTTGATTCTGTAATTCTTAACGCAAGTTTCGTTATCATTATAACGTCGTTGAGTAGCTTTTTTATTTAAAGTTACATGCGATAAAAAAAACATGCGCCACGGTGTTATATAACGAAACTAGCGTTAAGAGTTACAGAAGTACAGAGTACAGAATAGTCCTACTGGCCTTGTTGAATCGCGTCATCTTGCGAGAAAAAATAATTTTATTATGGATGTCAGGAATTAAGCTAACGTGGGTTCGTATTAATAAGGTTAACGATGAAAAGAGACTTGAATTTCAAACTGCGGTATCGAGTTGAATCAAAGACATAACTGTAACGGTGTGTAACTCGAGCATGGAATCTGACATATCAACGGTATGAAACAAATGTCGCGTAATATTACTTTCTCAAAAATATTTTTCGCAGGTGCATCTGACGTGGTAATGTTTTTATAAAAAAAATATTTTTTTCCCGTAAAACAAATATTTTTATAAAAAATAAAATCCGAACAAAAATGTTACCTCACGCAAAATTTTATCTTGTAATTTTACCTGTTGCAATTTTCAACCTTCAATCATCCGTTAAATTTATTAAATCAACAATAATAGCCTATCAGTCATCATAAATGTCATTATAGTTTAAAACATTACATTAAATGCTAGATAAGTAAATTAACGAGGGAATTATTTTTTTAAATGCCTCGACAATTGATATCACAAGAATTAAATCACAGATCTAGATTTTAAAACATGCACGAAGTTTTCAAAACATGATAAAATAACAATGTCATTTTTTTTCTATTTTGCAGTTATACGCGATGAGTGTTTTATTTATAACCATTGAAATCATTCTTTTCTCTTTTCGCTCAAATCACCGTGGTTTTCGACGAGCTTGCGTAAAATCCAAATAGACTGGACTAGTCTATTGAAATCTCCAATTGATCGAACGATTCTAGATGGGATTAAAAAAATATCGAAAAGAGGATAAAAAATCTTTTTAGAGAATTATTCCTGAATTATTTAAAGCTACGTCGCATGATAGTAAAAGAGACGGTTGAAAAGCATATGAAAGCTTGACTTGGTCGTCTTTCGGTACGTGAGTAATCTTTGGATTATCCTCGTGTCTGAGAGCCACATAGGATGTTGAACGACAAGATTTGATCTCGTCGTCAATGAAAATCGATATCTCTCTGAGGTGACTTTAGAAAGGAAGGTTGCTTATGGATATTAACTAAACGTGCCACATTCGTATCATATATTTTAATGCTTAATAATATTACTAAATTGAATATATTATAAAATATTTAAAACATATAACAAAAAAATAAATTATAATTAAATATATTATTATTTGTAATTAAATGTATATCGCTAACAAAACATCAAATTAAATTCTACGAAAATAAATTTTATCTTTGAAATTAATAAGCACAGTATATTTGAAATAAAAAAATATTATTAATTTACTATTTAAAATAATATTTATTAGGTATAAGTATTTCTCTCTTTTTATCCATTTATATTCCTGACAAATAATTTGTGAAAAGCATTTCATCTCTGATCGTAAGTTAAAAGCCATTAATGTTCCAATATTTTTATTTAGAAAAAAATCGCGGCGAATTGGTCAAACGATTCGTATCAATTCGAGAAATAGTGATCGTTTCAGGATGTTTTATCTAGTGTGTAGAATTATCGTGAGATTTTTACGGTTGCATTGCCACGAGTACTATTTGACCTTTTCGTCGCAACTGTAATTGGCAAACTTTTTATTTCGCTATAACCCATTTATTAAAAACGGTAAAATAATATTACTGTCCGTTTTCAAATCCCCTAATTCCTCTATTTAAAATTGAACATAGTACAGATTGTGATATATCTCACTGATGTAAAATATTGGAAATAATTTTTTTCAGTAATTTTTACGAACAATGTAGGTGATTGATATTATTTATGATCAACTAAATAATATAACTACTAATTCAAACAATTAATAAAAGATAATTAAATTTTCTCTTAATTTTTAATACAATACGTTATTCATAATAATTTAAAAATTTATTTTTTAAATAATAATAATTTTATTTAAATAATATTAAAAAAAATTAAGACAAAAATAAATAGAGGGAAACTTGAAACGATGAAAAATTAATAAAGGCCGAAAAAAGGAGGGCTTAAAATTTAGATTTGAAAAATGTACATTTCTTGAATTTTATCTCTTCTTAATAGTAGCCGCTGAAAGAAAAAAATCGATAAAGCTTTCGATTGATCCCACAGACTACGTAAGAAAATAAATTACTATCTCTGAATCTTCAATTTCGCATATTCGCAGATAAGATACGAATAAAGGAAAGGTGTCCTTTCCGCGTGAGGACTTTTCATCGCGTGACGATCTCAATCTCGAGAGGATACAGACAGATATATGCGATCGATGTAAGCCGTGTCTTTTCTGACGAGGATTATAGCGAAGTTAATATTGGAAATGTAAGCCGCCTTGCAATCCCGTGTATCTTCCGAGAATCGAATACGCGATATTTTTTGGCGAATAGAAAGCTCTAGTTGTACAGGTTTTAACAGCTGAACTATTTCATAGGAAGAGAACAATATCTACTTCCATAAAATAACAACAATTGTGTTTTCAACTTTCAATTGATAATTTTTAAATTCTCAACTCGTGATTATTCTATGCAAAAGAGATAACAGAAAATAAAGAAGGCTGTTGATTAATATAATATAATATACTCTGGTAATAAAAAAATGGAGTTTCCAATTTTAAGAAAGAAAGAAAGAACAAATATTTTAAATTCCAAATTTGCGGAATTAATTGTTTATTAGAACAAGATCTAAAAATTTCGTCTTATTTTTATTTGGTGTATAAATGTATTTTTATAGAACTATCACTTTCTTGACTCAAGTTGTATCAGTCGAAAGAAATACAAAAACCTTCGAGTTACGGTGATAGAGAATCCAGCTTTTATCTCGTACTTGTGTATCTGAGGGCCATTAGGAAAATATGCGGGAACATAGAAAGCGCAAAAACAAAGGGATTTATTCTTTGTCCTACAACAAAAACGCAATGTCGTTTTCCTTTCTCTTCCCTTTCCCTCCAGTTTTCTGTCTCCCTCACACAAAATACTTCGATACGTGTTTCACATACGAAAAGCGACCGTTTCCCTTCACATCAGTATTGTGTTTTCACGATGGTCTCGTTAAAGAGGATTTTGCGCGCGACGGATGAAACGCGTTTTCCCTCGGGGATGTGTACCAATAAACGAATAATGTGCAATTTAAAGAACAAGCTTCTCTTACGTTAGTAATTAAAAAAAATGAAATATACAAAATTTTATTTAAATAAAGAAACTTAATAAGGATTTTCTAGCAAAAATTTTATTTATTTTACATTTATATATATAATATAAAAAAATAACTGCGTTATGAGTTATTGCGCAATAAAAAATTATGATAATATAAATTCTAATATAGAATTTTTACATCATAAAAACATTATTTACATCGTATAATAAATGTATAATAGCTCTGGAGAATGAGTTAATTGTGTTATTTAACATTCTTTGTTTTTCACTATACATGCTCTTTTCATGCAAAAATTCTTCGCTTATCCATAAGAAGTTGCAAATTACCGTATTACAGCGGTCTCAGTACTCGCCCAAAACAAATTGGTTTTCCTCTATAGTGCAATATTCTCGTTGGCAATGTCTGCGCATGTATTTAATAAGAATTAATTAAATTAGTTTCGCTTCGACTCCAGGATACCGGATAATTTCGAATATAAATTATCCCGACAGACTTTCACGTAACTAAATAAAATCAACTGAAAATCTAATTTTCCCTATTACGGTTATATTTCCTTTCTCGTCAAGAAATTATAAGGAATCCTTCGAGTAATATAACAGAAATACTTTCCCTATAAAAAAAGATCAAATTTCGATCATTTTTATAATGAAGGAAAAAAAGTAAATGTATTTAAGTTTCAGAATGATAAAAAATTTTTTCATTCGTGAAGAATTTTCTTTCGGACTATTGTTTCATCATTGATATAGAAGGATTCAATTCATTTCCCGATATAGAATTCAGAGACAACGATGTTGCATCGTTAACTTTTCAATAAAAAAAGGGAAAAAGGAGAAATCGCACAAACCGTATAACTGTGATTTATGCACGAATAAAAATCACGGCGCGAATATAAAACTGCAACGAAAGATTAATGAGATATCTGAGACTGACGATTTTTCTACATCGATGTCGCCGTCACCGGTTATTAAGTTCGTTCGCACGGTCATAAATAATTTTCCGATCCTTGAGATTACGCGAGTCCATGTCGTGATTCATTATACCGTCAGGAAGCGGAAATTTACTTGACGGTAGTTACTCGCAGGAGTGAATACATGTGTAGTAAGAAACATCGGAAAAACACTCTTAGTGAAGTGCGCCACGCTTGATTACCATCCGCGCAGTTTCCAATTTTCTTCTACACCTATGTGAACAAACTCGTTACATTCAAAAACTTTACGATTAAAAAGCTGAAATCTACGGTGACGCTTTTTCAGAAATTGAAAAAGAAACGAATCACATTAGTCTTTAAATACAAAAATTTTTTTCTATTTTACAAAGGAGCAATCTCATTCTTTTTTTCCGGAAAGATATCCTTAGAAAGAAAACATTCTCTATATTGCGTAACGAAAAATCCCTTAAAGAATCTTATCGTATAGAAGGAAAATATTTATTTTTATATACAACTTTTCAACTGTGAAATGAAAAAGATTTAATAAAAAGTTTTTGTAAAAAGCAAAGAATCTTCTGCAAAACAATTCTTGAGAATGACATTTTTATATATCTATAAAATACTTTAAATTCAATGAATAATTGAAAAATTATGTATAAACCGCCGATTTAGATAAATTTCAGATGAATAATTGTTGAAGTTCTGAAAATTGTTAACATTATTAAAATATCGATAATCAATTGTAAAAATGCAAAGGGAATAAAAATGTGAATATTGAATCAAAAGAATAATTTTCCGCGGCGAATGTATTTGCGGATGTTCGCAAACAAAAAAACTGACTGGAATAAATACAGAGAGAGAGAGAGAATAAACGAGAGCGCGGAAAACATGAATATTCTGCGGGGATAATGAAACACGCGCGGAGAGAGAGTGTGTAACATACACTTTGCGAAAAAAAGAACACCACCCACGATTCCACTGCGATGCGCTCGCATTAGCGATAACAAAATCAATAAAGCATGTCACACGCGTAACTCGGACACTGTCGCGTAGCGAAGAAAAGGGAAAAAAAAAAGAGAAAGAAAAATGGCGCTGTCGATATACAATCGAAGAATAGTAGCGGCTTATTTTGAAATCAATTATTCTTGAAAGCTCAATTGTGTTCGCGTATACTTTTAACGAACACTCTCGCCGCCTCCTCCTACTTTTATGACGTAAGTAGAATTGATTGCGCTATACAAACACTTTGTGACAATGTCGTGAATTATCAAAGTTTTCATAATCGTAGAGAGTCTGTCGATTATTCAAAATCTTGATTTAATTTAGAGTTTCTAGCTGAGTAATATTATTGTCGCACTTACAATACTGAAGCAGTAAGAAAAGTTTAATTATAATAAAAACTTTATCTAGCCCGGAATATAGTTTTCTTATAAAATAACTTAATCCCTCTCTATAATTATTAGTTTTAAAATCAATTTATGTTCGCTGAATGCGAATTTTTCAATAGAGCCGTTGAAATATTATTACCCGTAGCTTTTATATGAAACAAAAATTGCGCAATTGGGAATTAAATATGGCTCTCATTTTACAACTCGTAAACAGCACATATATATATATATATATATATGGAAGAACAAAAGTTTCACTATAGGATGCATGAATTTATGTTCCCGTTATGATAACCCGTGCTTTGGAGAACTTTTTAATGTAAGCTTATCCGAGATAAATGGTAATTCGGATCTCGGCGATGCTTTTGCATGCATTTCACAAACCAACTCACATTTACAACGACGAAAACCGATAAGAAAAAAACTTATCTCAATAGTTTATTGTAATTCTTGTAAACGACATGTCTCTATCGTGATGTACCAATCAAATTCGTATTCTCCGATACACGACTCTGATATTTGTAAATGAACATGGCTGAAGTTGAATATTCATAACTGTAATATTTAAAAATTGACATACAATTAGTTATTTACATAAAATGTAATGTGTATAATAATCTCTGTAACATCTATTAACACTAAAAGTGCTCAACGGTTATTGACTATTTCTATTTTTTGGATTAATATCTTATTTCTTATCTTTAAAAGATAGAATTTTTTTATCTAATTTTTTTTTTATCTGTAAAAGATAGGATTCTGAAATATTTTATTTTTCATTCTTTTTTCATTTATTTTCAGACTAATTTATTCATTTAATTCTTTCTGTAAGTAAGAAACGTTGGTACTTTAATGTTAATATATGCATGAGTAATAAAAAATAATTTTATAAACTGTACATTTACAAAGTAAAATTATATATTACACGTGTGTGTGTGTATGGGGGGAGAGGGGGGTGTATGTGTGTGTGTAAAATTATACATAATATTCCAACATGATTTTGCTGAAGAATTTAAAAATTTAGTTAAATACAAATCTGAAGATAATTTTGTTGAATTATCAGAATAATTATGTAGGAAGTTCAAGCTGATTGCTAGAATATCCAATTTTTGTTCAGTATTGAGTTTCCTACATAATTTATTTTACTAATCCAATAAAATTATTTTCAGATTTTTATCTAGTTAAATGTTTAAATATTTCAGCAAAATAACACTTTCCGTAAATGGATAGACATATTAAATCATTACAGCTCATCATTCTAAACAATTTTATACGAGGCAACTCGATCGCAGATGACTAGATGGATTATGTGTTATATAATCCAGATAATGAGGTGACGATCCCTAGAGATGATATCGGAAATACGAACCGCGAGCATATATTGCGAAACATGATATCGATGATTGCGAATTAACCGTTTCATCCATCTGGCATTGCGTTTGACCAAATGAACAACGGAAATGTACATTGAAAAAGACAATCGTTGCAGAATTGTGGTAAGAGAAAGAGAGAGAATGAGAGACCGAGCTTCTCTCCTGATGAAACAATTAATTCGCCCGTTAAAAGCAGCTCTCGTACCAAACGACTCAGGTCGCGGTGTATCAATTAATCCATATTATCGGCCCGATTCGTATCCATGACGCTTTTTAACGCAAGTCGAGAAAAAAGCGGTTTCAGGAATAAAGCTTTACTTTTGAAACCTTTACCATTGAATTGGCAGTTTCCAAAAGTGAATAATTCTGGAATTACATGGATCACGTATCGTAATCGTTTTGAGAGCGCAATTCGGAAGAAGCCTTAAAAATTTTGTAGTAAACAAATTTTTTATCAGTTAATATACTATATAAATAACAGAAAACTTTATGTAGAAAATATCCATTGCACGACGGAAATATATAATGTTTTTTAAAAGAAAAATTTCGTATTTCAACTGTTTGTGTTAATAATTATATCGTATCAGAAAATACTGAACGTAATTTGAACATTGAATCAGAAGTTGAATCAAAAATTGAGTCACAGCACTAAATCTCTCAAGAAGAGGATAAGATAACCAGAAGAAGCTAGACGGTGCGATTTATAGCATGGCACAGTTACCGATATACCTTCGTACAGGGATAAATTGATTTGCGGACGTAAAAATATCCTCTCGATGAAGTCACCTGCTAATTAAAGGGCCGTCGTCTCGTCTGCCACGACCAGAACCTAAACGGAGCAGTGAGTGTATGAGAGTAAATGAGCCCTCATCTAGTAATTATCGATTAATTATCACCAAGCACGTGCTTCCGCACGAGTTGAATCATCGACGACGATGTGGTTAAAAAACGTAAATGTCCTCGATAAAGGTTGTCGACTTAAACGTCTCTCTCTCTCTCTCTCTCTCTCTCTCTCTCTCTCTCTCTCTCTCTCTTCCTCTCCCTCTTTTTCTTTTTTGCAACGC
>Ga0157364_1003032_pt1 | contig 16095 bp, 11 predicted proteins | sample AttsexASBM2_FD_111476 | JGI IMG/M metagenome (GOLD analysis project Ga0157364, IMG submission 111476) | Fungus gardens microbial communities from leaf cutter ant in Ribeirão Preto, State of São Paulo, Brazil - Atta sexdens ASBM2 | ecosystem: Host-associated > Fungi > Mycelium > Unclassified ...
GTTGCTTCGAAGGACGAACACTTTTTTATCGCGAAATCTACTTACTGTGAGAAAAGTGAGAAAAAATTGTAGCTAATGGTGAAAAATATTTTGAATAAAATATGATTTAACATCTTCCTAAAATAAATGTTTTTTTTTGGCAGAAAGTCTCTCAAAACTAACTGGAACATCTAATATTAAACGCGATTGCATTGTTCTTCGTGCGCTGTTCCATTCCATTCATCAAAGACGGGTAAATTAACGGCGATATTGTGTGCAGGACAGCTTTCAGAGAGAGGATGGATCGAGACGCATTGTGCGTTTCCGAATAACCAGAGAAATTAATAGCTCTACGAATTGCGTGCAATATCAAATAGTGCATCTACATCCTCGAAAATAATGTTCCAATGAATATCTTTACCTTCGCTCTGTCTTTAGAAGTTTCTTGTTTTCGTAGTCGAACAAGAAAAATCTTTTTGATCATGATAATGGACGAAAGAGAAAAGATCTGGCGCGCGCTTTGTAGCGAATTTTTTTTCTTTCCATTTTTTTATCTGTAAAAATTATGATTGCATGTTATGCCCGCAGTATTTTGTGTATTATGTCAACGTTGTTTATTCAATTGTAAATGTTGATTCTTAATTAAATATGTTAAAAATTGTTTTACTTATATTTGGACGCACTGTTAAATTCATAATTTACTATACCCAATTTGAATTTTTAATTTTTATACGTCATTGCTTCTTTTCAATACATCATTAATTTAACTAAAATATTAGACTTCAATAATTTAGTTTTAAAGAATACAATTTGATTCAAATTTAGTTTATTATTTACTAAGTTTATATATTATGGACGTTGTTTACTTTGAACTAACTTTAAAAATGGTTTGATTTGTGGACACATTTTGTGGACATAGAAGAAGTGGATAGAAGTTAGAAATAAAAAAATATTATCTAACTCAAAGAATTTAGTTATCATTTGATATTTCTTTGATATTTAATGATCTTCAAAAAAATGTATTGGTGTACGACACGATGGCACAGATGTGAGTAATAAAAAGTTACTAATTTAAGTTTAATAATTCACAATTTTACAAATTTTTCAATATAAAGTCTATTGATTTTCCCATAAATAGTTAAGTAAATAGACAAGACGATATCAAACTTTCATACAGCGATTTTTTTGCGAATCTCTCGGCTCTTTACCTTTTTGTTTTTAGAGCACTTCACTCAACGTCTTCACCTCACTCAACTTGAGCGAGTATATCGAGTATTTCCCTAGTGATTCAATACGAATTCGTCTTCTAAATTATATTTACGTACAAGTGACTCTCAACAGTTTTCTATCTTCGATAAAAGGAAAGCGAGTTTTATATTACTACATATATTATTTGAAAAATCCAAGCGCTGTTTTTATCGGGGAGAACCCTCTTCTGCATGTTGCGACATAATTCGATATTCGTGACATCGCAAAATGTCTTCTTTTCATATCATTCACTGTAGTCTCAGCATTTCATCTCTCTCGTTCTTCGACATGTTTTCTCTTTCTCGTTCCCGTTCGATTCCGCGTCCCGTATTACTAACTGGCATGTCTAATTATCATCAGCGGTAGATGGTACCGTTTCCTCCTTCTTTGTTCTCACACTCTTTCGTTTCATCTAGTATTTGCAATCAGTGGAAGATAATAATATTGGCATCTTGGCGGTCGTTCCTGTTGACACTTGTCAAAAACAAACCGCGAAGGATGAAAATAAGCCAGCCGCGTTGCAATTAATAAGCATAGGGGAAAGTGGTACATCGGATTAATGCAATATGGATGCAAAGCAAAAGACTTCGCTGGCACATTGTATATAACGTGATGAGATAACGAAGTGTCGATCAATATATCTCATCGCTCGACGAAAATGTAATTTCGAATATAGAGTTTTAATGAATAACTTCGTTACGCAGATACAGTTAACAGTTATTTATTTATTGCGGAGTTTCAAAAGGCCACAGCATAATTAGATAGTAATTTTAAGCAACTCTTGTCAGAGAAAATAATATCATTTAGCAAGTAATGTGGTCGAATAAATTGCAATATCAGTAACATATATGACACTCTGTCGTCATTAGATAAATAATATTGACTAGAATCTATAGCTGATGCTATCTATAGCAATGCACTTTGATATCATTAAACACATATTTTTCTGACAGTGATAGTAACATTTATCGCGCGAAGAATATTACGAACCACGTGAACTTTATAATTCTCAGAGAAAGTGTACACCATCGAATTTGTCTTCCGCAGAGCAAACGATGCACTGGTTCGCCCAGATTGGTGGTGACGACTCTCTCTCTTTGACAGGTATGCTCGGGTTGAGCTCAACGTACTTCGATAACGATTGTGTGACTTGTGTGTGATATCTATCTCTTTGCAACATTGAGAGAATCACCGTGTTTGTTGCGTTGAACATCTAAAAGCGAGATTGCATCCCAACCCGTTGCATATTTGTGTGCGCAGAGACACCTCTGATCTTTCGAGATGATTGTTTATGAAGCGAAAAGTGATATACATATATGATTTGTTTTGTTACCCAATGAATTCCATATGATTTTGGTGTTGCTAACGAAAGATTAACATATCCCAATACAATAATTTTAATATAATATTTTTGAAATTGAGATAATTTATATCTGTGTTATAACTAGAAAATGCTAAATAAATTTGTAAATAAATACTAAAAATATCTAAATATATCTATTTGTATTCGATTTTATGTGTGATTACAAAGAGTGTGACAAATCCTGATGTGAATTTTATTTGTATCTCGATTTGTACAAAGATCTAATTTAACTAATTGTAAGCATGAGAATTGAACAATATCATCTCTAAATGTGAAAAAAATATATATATAAATATATATGAATATGAATTGTGGAACGTTATTTAACGACAAGCCGCAGAATATAATATTGCTATAGAATATAATATTTCCTACTCGCATTTATTGATATTGCTATAAGATATTGCTTTTGCTAGGCTATTTTTTAACAAAACTGCACTGAAAAAGTCTGGTTGCATTAATTGGAATTCTGGAATTCTGGTTGAAAATAAATAAATAAAAATAATAAGAATTTTCTTGTTGATTTTATAATTTTAGCTAAGATAACAAGAACTCTGATTGATATAATCAGAATTTTTCTTAATACAACGTTAAACGTTTTTATTTTTTGGACGGCACGTACTATTTCAAAAGATATATAAAAATCGAATTCATCCTGCAACGAATAACAACGCTAACGAGTTCTGTAATTTGACAATTGTGTAACGGAGTGCGTATTCAACGAACAATGGTTAACGCTTTTCAGTTTGAAAACTAATCTTCCGATACGTTTATAAATTTAATAAATGATATTATAAAAAATTTATCGCTGCATATTAATATCGCAAAATATTGTTGCATTCGCGAGTGAATTTTGTTTAAATAATAAATTAATTATGAGTTCACTGTAAAAATGTTTTTTCTCTATGTCTTAAAAAATGTTAGATGAAATATTGTTTATTTTTCAAGTTGTTTATTTTTCAATATATTTTTACAAATCCTAACGTTATTTTTTTTAATTAACATTTCTTTCTGAACTGTCAGTATGATTTAACAGGATTTGTACAGTGTTAAATAGAATATTATGTGAATACTGAATATTATAACATTTTCTGCATAATTTTAATCTTGATTCATTATTGATAATAAAATTGGTTAGTAAAATGTGACGTATTTTTTTCAACTATTTTCAGCTCGTCTTGAGAGCTTCTTAGCGAATGCAGCTTACATTTTTAATATTCAATGAAAATTAGTTTTCTTTTCACATTATTATATAACCCCGTTATTTTATCGTATTTATAAAACGTATATCTGAAGAGCAGATTTATTACACAGCCTTCTGATTATCTTTTCCAAAGAAATTATAAAACAGACGAAGATTACGGGATAAAAACATCGCTTAAAGAAAAAATGAGAGTTGTCATTTTATTTATTAAAATAGAGATATTTTTAAGGGGACCACTTAGAAGCTTACAAGAGAGTTTAAGCAAAGAGAAGTCATAAAAAGACAATGTTTTAATTATTCTTGATATAAACATTAAAAGAACTAGAATGATCTTTTATTTTCTACTCCTTAGTTTTTAATTCCTAATTATTTCATTAATGTGAAATTTTGTATTTATGTATCAAAAGTTACCAGATACCTATCGATACTAACATCATCACGATTTATCCATTACTTTTCTTCATTGCAACATCTGTCCACAATTTTGCATTAACACGAGCACTCACATGCATGCAAATTCATTTTAACGGCGCGAGCACACATATACTATATCACTATACACAACATATCTTAATAACCATTTATTCATTCATACATTCATTCGTACGCTGTAATCTTATTAATACTTGAATCTTACGTATACACGCACATGTCTCGCTTTCTTCTTGGCAGATGTGAAGCGCCCGCGAAGTCTCTACGACGAGGACTCTCTCGATGGCGATCGTCCTTACGACAATGAAGGTACCAACGTTTTCAAGGGCACTGTACAGACCATTTCCTTCTTTTTTCTCAGTAAATTCTTTCTTTTTCGATAATATTAATAAGATATAATAACGTTTTTTAATGCTAACATTCATAACAGTCAACGAATAACGATGACAGTTATTACTCACGTTAATTTTGCGACTATATCTATATGTTAACCTAATAATAAAAACTCATTCGTATTGAACATTATCTCTAATCGCGTCATGTATTTTTACCATATTCTCTGATTAAATATTTCGTTTGTAAATAGCTATTTTTTATTACTATCTTATTGTATTTTATATATGCATATATATATATTCTCTATTTATTTTTTAATGAGATAAGATTAGCATATTCCTTTGATCATTCCTACACATACATACACACACACACACACACACACACGCACGCACGCGCGCACACACACACACACACACACACACACACAACACACAACACACACACCTGTCTTGTTATATACATTATTTTTAATAATTAATTATTTGGATATGGGTTTGATATTGATTTACGGTATGTTTATATTACATTTACTTTGGGAATTGTTTCAAATTTTAAGAATATTAATTTTCATTTCCCTTTTATTTGTAACATAATAATCTTTTACAATTTCGATTGTAAATTGTCTCAATGTATTTAAACCGCTTAACTTGAAATTTATATTACTAAATTTATATTACTAAATATAATTGAGTGAAGCTGCGATTAAAAACTTCTTCGTATAACATTCTAAAAAAAAGATGCGTTGATCGCTAATCGAATTCACTTGTTTGTGGAAAGCAGTCAGCACAAACTAAACATTTGCAGTTAGTTTTTGGAATTAAGTAAGCGGATACTGAATATTTTTGTTTCGCGTGATTCGCAGGACGGGAGTCGACGGGAAGCTCGAAGGAGTTGGACAGGGCGAAGCTCGTCCGCGAGAGGCAGAACGAGGAGCGGCAGCGGAAATTGGAGGAGCTCAGGCAGCAGGCTCTCGCCGCGCAACGCTTCCGCGAACAGCGTGAGGAAGAGCGACGAAGACGCATCGATGAACTCAGATCGCGTGATAACGATAGGTTTGTCGATTTAAAATGCCGCAATTAAGAGACTTTACAATTGATCCAATTGATAAATTAATTTCGTTAATTTTAGATAAAGAATTTAAAGAATTTGTATAGCCTTTTCCACTTAAATTACGTGTATCTTGATATTTTGTTGAAAGGAATTAATACTTCTGTAAAATAGGAAATGATCTATCTAGTCTCTTATCTGTAAAAAGTTTCATCTACAATAAAATTATAAGTCTATTTCTTACACTAGACTGCACTAGAATTCTCTTTCTCGCTTTCGCCAAACATCAAATATATATCTATCTCACTTTAAGTTTCAAAAATATGTAGTATATACTAGCTCAGCCACAGAAAACAGATTTTAAGAATCTAAAATTAGATTCATTTATATTCCGTCGCTTTTATTTACAGACGAAATCAAGTCGAAGAGAGAAAACGGCTGATATGCGAGGCAGAGCGAGAGAGACGGGAGGCTATCCTCCGTAAAAATCAGGAGAGGGAGGCACGCATCGAGGCAAAGAAGAGGAATGAGAGGTCGCATATCGTTTTCGCGTTTGGCAGCTCCACACCGCGGATGCTGGAACCCGCTGATACCGGCGGCTCTACCTTCTGGGGTACCCGCAGGGCCACCTCTACCACCAATGTCATGATGTTTTCTGCTGCGCAGCCTCTCACTAGGAGATCCTCCGAGAGGGAGCTAGATGGCAGCAAAAAACGAGCTACTTCCGCTGGTGGACTCGACCGGAAACCGGGTGAAGGTCAGTCAATATGTTTCTTCAAATATCGATCGATCGAATTACGTCAATTCACCAAAGTTCACTAAATATCAATTGGCAAATAGGCGATGCGAGCACACGTTAGTTGCACATCGCACGTGGAAATTCGATTAACCCTTTCAGCGCGCGATGTTAAACTTTCTACATACATATTTGATCGTTTCTGTTTTGTGTGAACTATTCTCAATCGAGAATTCTCCGAAGAATTTGGAATATTTCTGAATAGTTTCTCTTCTATAATATCAATATACAAAATGCAATTTGATTCAACCAATGTTTGCACGATAATTTTATTCTCTGATCTACGTCACGAATATTGATCAATTTCAGTTTTGGTTAAATAAATCTCTCATATGTTTCTAAAACCCAGCATAATTTTCTGTATTAAAGTGCGGACAACTGTTCATAAATAATATTCTGTGATTTATCACAGAGAGAAGATTGAAATGTGATGTATAAGAAATATTTCATATATCATAAAATATAAATATGTAATATGAAGTAGCTCAGCAGCAGCTGAAAGCGTTAAAGGCTTTTCCGTTCCTCGCATACGACGGATAAGTAATACACGCGTGGTATTTATTCTGCACCGTGCACCGGTAGAATGCAAATTAGTATTTACTGTAAATTCAGTCGGGCGTCGAATCAACAACGATCGTTGATGCGAACACGCATGATGAGCGACTCGGAAGCGGATTTACTAATGTGAGTATAAATACGGATCGGGATACTTAGTACATGCTATCGCATAACGAGAAAAATCGAAATTAAGCATCTGATCAACGACAGTTAAGTCATCTTGCAATTAAATATACGACGATATTTTGTAAGTCTTTCGTGATGATGTTTCGAAAGTTGTTATTTGAAGCGAGATAAATCTGATGTTCTGAAAGAATAAATCGTATCGGTGAATTCACGTCCCGTTTCCATTGCTTGCTCCACCCCTATTTGCTCGAACGTCCGACATATATATATATATATATTGATGATTGATGTTTATCGTATAAGCCTATAATCGTTCTTTCTATCGCAGATTCATGAGGAATGTGTCATTTAATCACGTCATCGCTTCTAAAATATTTCTATGTTATGTCGATTTTCAGAGCTAATCGAATAAACGTTACAAAGAAAGCTGCTCGCGTCTTCTCGCGGCTTATATTTCACGTTTGATTCCGATATCTTTGATAACGATATATTTTTCTTAGTAATAATCGATACTACTATTTATAAGATAAGAAAAGATTCCATCGCAAAAGGTAAACAAAATTTTACTTCGAGTATTTGTTGTAAAATTCAATCTGTTCACTGCGTAAAGTTGTTGTATCTATTATTATAACGAATACAAATAGTAATAAAAATAATTTGTGTTTAATAAAATACGTGAATTATTATGATTATGGAAATTAATGAATAGCTAAAGCGATTAAATTATTTCTTTGTAAAATTAAATTGGTTGAATAATTGAATTGCGTTTTTTGAATTCTTAAATAATCGATCAAATAAAAAAATATCATTATTTTCGTGTATTATAAATTGTATGAAATTGCAACGACGACACTGCGAAGCATGAAAGAACGATTGTCCAGCACTTATTATATAGAATCTGTATCGCGATTTTGCCCATAAGTTTTTATATTTGGTTCTTTACTTTCAGATTTACACTCTCTATTTTATATACACTTTTATGGCAATATTCTTTTAAACGACAGCCGAATTCACGTATTTTCAGCTTGAGATTGGTTACACAAGCGAGTCTTGAGAACGTTTTGAGTTCCTGCGATATAAATCGCAAGTTTTGCTTTTTACGCGATATCATTTATTTTTATTATTACACTGCACACACAGATTGCTCGGATAGTATTCACCCTGTAAACGTCACATCTTCATCCACACATTCTTCCCTCTCTGTCCAAACATCTCTTTTTTTTTCTTTAACGAAATAACATTTTGGAAACCACTGGAAGGAAACGGAAGATACATAGATTTCTTAATATATTAGGAAATAATTTTTAACTATTGGGGCTACGTTTTCTCTCTGTACTTCTGTACTCCCTTTTATGATTTATACTTACCGGTGATGGTTCTGCATAGTGAGGTGTATGGAAAATAAAATAATAAGGGAAGGCAACATGTGTGCGATTCGCACTGTATCTAACTCACGCTGATACCTATGCTTTCCCGACTTATTTTTCTCATTATCCCGGCCCTATTTAGAAGACTTTTCGCGAACCTAATATTTGCGTTGCGTTGAATGGTTTGTTCGCAGATATGAGAATGTCCTCGTCCATGTACGAGGTGTTCAATTGGAATTCTAGCCCCGATCCCCCCTTAACTCCTGCCAAGCATAAGAGAGCCAGCCTCTCTCTGCCCCCCACAACTGACATCTTTGCCGTCGATGATAAGTCCGATAGCGACACTAGGCGTCCCATGATTCAGCGGGTTGCCAGTGGTGAGTCCTGATCTCTCAGAAGCCTGCAAGAAAGCCGGGAGAGATCCGTTTCTGTTCGTCATGAATATTGTCGATCCTTTACCTCTCGTTTTGTTTAGCACTTGTTCTCGTCGGACTCTCTCCCTTTCTCTCTCGTGTTCTACGCCATTACGTCTTTCATTTACTTTACCATACACTCTATCAACGCATGTAACGTTCATTTAACACCGTATAAGAACATATTTCACGCACTTTCTCTCATTCTGTAGCTCCTTCCCGATTGCATTATATTGCTATCAGGTGGATTTTACGATTTGTGAGTGAAATCATGTGGCAATCAATATCATGCAATAATTAGTTTGCCTATCCGTATGCGATTCCTATTAATCTCGTTACAGACACGAACTAATCACTAGACACTATTAATATTTAGTTGCAACGTGCATTTTGCAAGCCGAACTTTTAGTTTGTTAGTTAATTAATATTTAGCAGTGTTATTTGTTAATGAATTCGTCGCGAATACGGTCTAATAGGACAATTATCAGTCACAATCAATTTTTCATTTATTCATTAAAGCATATATCTCGCAATTGAACGTTTAACTATTAGTTTATTAACAATTATATACATAATTTGAGATATATTCGATAATTTACTATATAATCGAATTTAAATTGTAGTTTAGTAATAAAAGATAGAGTAATATTATTGCACGTTGTAACAAAGTACGGCGGTGAAAATCTAACTCAATGATGTTAATTAGTTAATTTATAATCATCAATAGCATAAAGTTTATTGCTTGCATAGATGGGTTTCTTGCTGTGTTTTTAGAAATTGTTTGACTAACTCTAATTGAATGTTATCTTTGAATGTTTTTTTGAATGTGTTATTTACAAAAAAATATCGTAATATATGTATTTTCTTTTAATGTGTATATAAAATATGCACATTAAATTTTATACTTATTTGATATTTAAATAGTTACATGTGCTTTAATACATGATTTATGTACGTTGAGAGAATATTTTTTATCAAATAAATTGTTCAAAAAGTATATATTCTTATTAATATATATTTTTTATTAATAAAAATCTCTTTTCTTTTCAATTATTTACATTGAAAATATACTAATTCTTTATCATATTGAAATTTTAAGCAAACGCGAATGTATTGTACTTTACAGCTATGAAATTCCAAATAAAATCTCTCTCAGTGTATTTCTCCGCATCATCCCTACACGCCACAGCATGAAAAGCAAAGCAACACAACCGCAAAGAAATAGCAAAAAAAAAAAGAGAGAGATGAGAATCTGAATGCGACCGAGTTGGCGCGTCAGAGAAACTCTTTACTCGAGTGTGCTTCTCCATCGAGCAAGCCGCGTCGCGTATCCCCACGAAATCGATGGACGTCGCTCGTTTCGCAGTAACGGGCGACACCCTAAGCGAGATTCTTTGCAGGTGATGATAGCGACGGTGGCACGCCCAGCACCCCGACCTCGATTTACCTACGTGTGAACAGGAGACGCACCGACCTCATGCCGACGATACCGTCCCCGCGCGACGGCCCACCGTCGACGGCACGCAGCTCCAGCGCCAAGGCCTTCACACGTTCGCCAGGTAGGACTTACTCCATGTCCAGGCTGGATCAGCTGGCGCAGCCTAGGAAACGCACGACCGAGCAACAACTCGGCACGTTGGCGGAACAACAGCAAAGCCAGCCTCTGCAGAGCGCTTCTAGCATGAGTCGCAGCATGTCGCACTTGGCCGCGCCCGGAGGAGCCAAGAGTTTAAAACGCTCCGATAACTCGCGTAGCATGGGCACGCTACCGGGCGCGGCACCTATGCCCAGACCCACCCGCGCGGAAAGATTACGCCGAAAGGCTCGCGAGTACCAGCAGATCCAACAGCAACAAGGTAAGTGTGACTGTGCACTCAACTCGACTACTTCGAATCCCTCATTCAAATCGAGCTTCTGTACATAGCAAAAATATCTCCCACGATTTCTGAAGAAATAAATCGGTAGTTTTTCCATTCTTTGTATCAAGAAAGTATAGAGGTCTATCCTTAATCGTATAATTATAGATGAGCAATTATAGTTAATAATTATACAGTATAATTATAGTTAAGAGATAGTTCAATAGATCACATTCTTTTTATATATAAAAACTATAATTTTATCAATTTATCTTGTAATATTCAATATCCTCTTTATGCGATATAACTTTTTCCGATCAATATTGTAGCTTTTCTCAAAATAATTAATCACCCGCTTTGTACTAATTTTCTAATTAATTTCTGTCACTGTACATAGTCAAACTGATCATTGCTTAATGACAAGCTTCGTAAGCTTGGCATATGGTTTTCAATAAAATGGGAAACGATCTCATAAATCAAAGTTGAATTAAAATACAACACATGAATGCACTCACTGTCTAACAAGAAAACTTTAATCAGAGTTGGGTGCACACATGTATGAATAAGTGTGAAAAGGAGTCTTTGTAAGTCAATCGGGATGACCAACTTTATTTCACGGCGTGAATATAAAAGGAAAGATGTTCTTCTTCTAATTTCAAATCGCGAAATATTAATTATTCTAACTTTTTTCTATCTATTATAGTTTCTCAGAGGTAATTAACCCATCGATTTTCGAAAATCTGTACTTTTTAATTTGATTTATATTTTGATGGCAGACTCTTTTATCACTTTTAACATCAAGAGCCAGTTGTATCAATAATCTTAATTAAAGAACGGCTAAATTAATAATGTAAAGGAAGAGAATTTAATTAAGCATTGTCAACGCGATTTGATGCAGCCGGCTCTTTAATTTCCGAATTGATTAACAAAACGCTCCTGAGGAAGATCTCTTCAACGGCTTTTCGGTACCACGGGTGAAGGTATGAGCTAACATCCCGGTAAGCTGCACGTTTTTATACTTTATTATATCGCTATACAACTTATCTTGCAATTCACTTAGTATTATAAATGTATATATTCGTATTTGGTGTGCAATTTAGTCCTAATTAATTTACTTTTTATTCTTATTTTCAGTTCACTCTTTTTTGTGCGATTATAATTTATTTTTCTTTATTCTGTTGGCTTAATTTTTCTTATTTGTATTGGCTTATTCTTTTATTTCGACTATATTCTTTTCCTTCTTTTTTTTTTTACTCACGGACTGCACTTGAACGTCGGTGGCGGTGCTTGTGTTTCTTGTTCACCTGCTACACCTCGCGTTCGTCACAACAACGTCACAAGCGCGATACTCAATATGCAAAGTATGAAAAGTACAAACGAGAAATTCATTTGCACCGCCGTGCTTCTCTATCGAAAGATCTGCGCGATCGCGTTCAAGTTTCCATCGAAAAGATCAACAAATTACTTATCTTGGGTGGGTACGCGTAGGTATCCGCAGCGGCGAAGTGACACCCAACAGCCCGTCCCGACCGCACAGCTCCATGAGTCAACAGAGTGCCAGCAGCGTGGGCAGCAGTAACGTCAATCTGCGTACCCGTACGGCCGCGTCGCGCCGACCGCGGCCTGCTTCTATTGCCGGTACCGGTGTCTCGGTCACAGAGAAACACAGTGAGCATGCCCATTTTACTTCTCCTCCTACAGTCCTTTTACATCATCCGAGGATCAGCGAAGGGATTAGAAAAAAAAAAGAAAAGAAAAACAATTAATCGAAACTGAATCCTCGATTAACGAAGATTATAGAGCACTACTACACTACTGTTGGAATAATTAGGTCGAAAAGGAGATAAATATAAAAATTATTTTTATGCCTGTAATCCAAATATCCTACATATATATATTACGACATCTCGGCTTTATCCGAAATTTTTTTCTTCGTATATCTTTTCTTCTCTTGAACAATATATTTTTGTATAAATTTATATATATATTTTTTTTTTACGAAATTTATATTTTATTATTTTTTAAATGAAATTTTGCTTTTAAATTTCTATTTCCAATCTCTTGTATATATTATTTTTGTTCACGATTGTTAGAATTGCACATGTAAATACTGTAAATGTATATACCCGAAAAGCTCACATGCGATAGAATAGAAAATATCCCGATCGTTCTCATTATCGCAGATCTGGTGGACATGAAATTGACGAAGGATTCAAAGCCACCACTGCCAAAGGTCCATAGCACTCCAAAGAAACCTTCTATACCCAAAGTTGCGGAAGTGAGAAAGCCGATGGAGAAGTTAATCAAGAATGCCAAATCATCACCGCGAATAACTCCGAAAGCGACACCCCTGCAGAGTCCCGGAGCTGAGCATGCACCACTCATTCGCGAAACTAACGTGGAGATCATAAAGCAGGATGAGAACAAAGAGACGCAGAATGTGAAATCGGAGGATAAAAATGAGGAAAAGAAGGATCAAGGTAGCGAAAAGACACAGGTAAATTTCAATATATAATTTTTACGTAGTAAAAGATATATATATATATATTCAAATTTTCATTTTCATTTTTTTCCAACAGGAAGCGAATATTGTCGAATCTATAACTAATGATACAAAGATAGGGACAGAATCTGTGTTGGCAAGCAAACAAGTCAAAGACGAAACTAATTTAATGCAAGAGAATCTGTCAGGTGCTATTGCGGAAGAACCGAAAATCGCTAAAAAGGAAGAAAACAAACAGGAGAAGAAATCGCCAGAGATGACTGAAATTAAGCTTGAAGGTGAAATGGATGAGCAAATTGACATGTCAGGTATGAAATCAATGGTCAGGTATTAATCAAAATTTTATCAATATCGAATGATTTGTGACAAACTCTTGATTTAATGGTGAATATTTATCTATATTAATGATTTACTTTCAGCTTCAATGATCGCGAAAATCAGAATCACCACCGAAGAGGAAGCAAAAGCTGCTTTGGCTGAACGTAGAAGATTAGCTCGAGAACAAGCAGAACGAGAAGCTGAATTGGAACGTCAGCGACAGGTACATATATACATATATACATCTACAAAATCAATTTAATATTAGACCAATTTAGCTTTTATATCTGTCGTCTTATGTATAACAATTTCTATAGGAGGAAGAAGCACGTCTAGAAGCTGAAAGATTGCGCGCGGAGGAAGAAGAGCAACGTCGTCTGGAGGAAGAAACTATACGCTTAGCTAATGAAGCTCGAGAAGCCGAGGAACAGCGATTGCAATTGGCAATCGAAGAAGCTAAACGTCGTGAAGAAGAAGATAGAAGAAAAAGAGAAGAAGAAGCTCGCCAGAAACAAGAAAAAGAAGAAGCAGAACGTAAAGCAAGAGAAGAAGCAGAAAAGTTGGTTTAGAATCTTCTCCTTCTTTATTTTTTTGGAAAATCAATAACAGATTACACGATGAGATATATACCAATATATTTTTGAATTACAGACAACGAATCGAGATGGCTGAAAGGCTTAAGAAGGAAGAAGAGGAGCGCAACGCCAGACGCAAACGAGTCGAGGCGATTATGCTTAGGACTAGAGGCAAAAATCAAACTAATACGTCTACCAAGGTAATATTAGAAACATTTATATAAATATATTAATGCTTCTGTTAAATTAAAAAATTATTCAAATTAATTATATTGAAGCAATTCATCCAGACTGAAGTTTACATATAAATTAATAAATTAATTGACAAAATTAAATAATCTTTTACGACGAATGTATAGGGAGAAGGTGGTGATGGTGACAAGCTAAAAGAAGACAGCCCTATCGACGAGAATAAACCGATGCCGGATGGTAAAGGTGACGACGTCATGACAGCTAGTTTAATTTCCGAAGCAACTCAGCAATTTATAAGCGGCGAACAACGGGCGCATCACACAGAAAACAGCGTACTTGCACCTGATATAGTGCACAACGGCACGACACATAGCAACGGCATTAACGAAAATAAAATCATATTGGATAATAATCAGGATAACGTTGAAGGAGAATTGAACGGTCATCATACGAATCACGGAAATGGTATCAACAGTCAATCGATTACGTTGGACAATGCCACTGTGTAAGTATACCAATTCTAAACCACGGAATCGTAAACGTGTTATACCTTCGTCGACCGAGAGTTAAAAACATCTGCGTCTTTTCTCGTTAGATGGACAATAATATACATAGTAATAACTTATTTTTTGTGGTAACGCGCATTTAATTAGGCATTGAAGCATATAATTTTGGACGTTCAAGATCAATTTTAGATGCAACATACGCTGCTTAAATCCAATTTTATTATATGATTGAAAAATACATCCAAAAATAAATATATTGAAAGCAAGAGTATAATATCAAGGAAATTTAATTTTTTTTGTAACAGCGAAAGTATCTTTTAAGCATAATAAGAAAAAACTTGAACAATCTTCTATTGTATTTAATTAATTAGAAATTAATTTAATAGTTAATTGTGAAATAATTATGAAATAGATAGGTAAAGTGCAATATCACTTATGTTTGTATAAGGCATAAGTAATTGCACGATACTAGCCAATATACTATTTAATCGACTGATCACAAAGTCAACAATATAGCTACTCGATCGAAAAAAGAACTTAAACGTTAAATAAATATCATACACATCCGACTAATCCGCAATAAAAAGATTAACTTTTAAATATTGCACGTTAAAATGAATTAAACATATAAAATTCTTATACATAATATACAATAAAACCATCTACGCGTTACAGAAAATTAAGAAATCAAATATTACTATGGCATCTATTAAAAAGAAAATTTCCGTATAAAGATTTCTTGAGTACACTGTATAATTTAAATCTATAAAGAATACGTGCCACGCCAAATGTATTAAATTAAATATTGTACGCTTTTATTTGTAAATAGGTGTGATAAAAATTCTATGTAGTGATAAATCACAATGAATTATTATCGCACCATAAACAGATTGATTATTTCGAATTTTAGATTTGTACACATACATAGAGGGGTTCTATCAGATTCCGAACCGGCAAGAGGGATTCTATCAGATTCTGAAATGGCAATTATTTGAACTGTATTTATGGTTGAATGTAAAATTGTTAGATGTATTCTTAAAAGCTTTATTATGAAAGGCATATTGTATATATAATAAATTGTATTGTTTATAATTGTGTCTTGTAATATCGGTTAAAGTGAATTAAGTTATGATTGAAGTTTCAAAGTTATATCGTGTGTGTGTATATATATATATATATATATATATATATATATATATATGTATATATATATATATATATATATATATATATGTGTGTGTGTGTGTATATATTTTTTATTTTTTACTAATAA
>Ga0157364_1003033_pt1 | contig 16094 bp, 7 predicted proteins | sample AttsexASBM2_FD_111476 | JGI IMG/M metagenome (GOLD analysis project Ga0157364, IMG submission 111476) | Fungus gardens microbial communities from leaf cutter ant in Ribeirão Preto, State of São Paulo, Brazil - Atta sexdens ASBM2 | ecosystem: Host-associated > Fungi > Mycelium > Unclassified ...
AAATTATCAAATATGAGAAACGTTGGAATTTTTTAAAATTTGGTAAAATATTGAAAAATACTTTAACTTGTATACAAAATATAATCTTGTTTAGTTTTGATTTCATAACTATTTGTTTTTTCCGTCGAAATTCCGTCGACATTCAATTTCGGAAATCAATCTCGCAATCGAGAGACGCTGCTTTTTCTTGTCTCGTCGCCTCATCGAGGAAAAGAGGATTTCCGTGTCGACGAGGAAGACTCCGATGATGAATAATAAGCTATAGGGATAGAAAGCAAGCCGACAGGGAGTAAAGCTCACAAAGCATGACGCATTCGTTTTCGAAGCCGATGAGGACAGATTGAGGGAGGAAATAAAAATTCAAAAAAATAATTGAATCCTTAAATTAAATCTCTTATGATATTAACCATTAATTTAATAATATTATTAATAATATTATTAATAATAATTTTAAATAAATATCATTTTGAAAAAAGAGGTACGACTTTTAGCTTTGAATGGTCAAGGAATTACTTCACTTTCAGCAGTAATGAACGATATATTTTTAGATAAATTGTCAGTTAATTTCTGCAAGAACCTGTGTCTGCGTTATTGCATACTCTCTAAATCTGAATCAATAGATAATTATTGATATCAGTGCCAAGTATGCCACTGATAATCGATGAATTAAATGTGAGATCCTTAACTTAATAGCTAATCTTCATTATGTAATCTAATTAACCTTATTTTAGTGCCTAAATTTAATGAATATGATATTGGAAGATTGAAATTAACATGAAAATATCAATATTTTATATAATGCTCAAACATTCTTCTTTTTCTAATTGAACTTCACTGATTATTAGTGCCATTGGGTAATTAGTAATTATTCACTGATTCAGATTTAGAGAGTAGAGAGTTTAAATTATACAACTACTAATTAATTTATGGAGATGAAACCTACGGTGCACCGCGGCTCTATCGTCGTCGATGAAATCGCGGCTTGCGTCAGAATCGTGGAACAACGTGTCAACATTTGTGGTACCGAGTATTTTACGGCGATGTGTTTGGCGTGACGGCCCGCAATCGGTTTGTTCGGAAACGAGTTAACAGAAACGGAGTTAGATAGTAATAGATTTTGCGTCCCTCTCTCCGTCGGTTATTCCGATCTATTTTTAAATCGAATCGCCAGCGGAATGCGAGAGTTTATAATGGATTAATCCTGGGTTGCGATAGTTTGCTTTGTGGGACCAATACGCCTCCCCCGTCAGATCTCCCATTCGAGCTGTTCAAACCAGTCCGATGATTTCATCTGAAGATATAACTTCTGTACGTACAATGCAACGATATAACGTACAGATTTAATCATCTTCGGAATTCCCATGTTCAATTATAAGTTTTGCATTTCAAACCGGACATTCTGTCACAGGGATATGAATATTGATTTTAATCTATGAACGTAAATGAGATGTTGAAAAGATCACGTGTGTAAAAAATTTGCATTGATAATCAGGACGTTATATGAGCTCTTTCGTTTCACTCAAGTATTAATTTGAAAGAGAGAATTTTATTTACGAGGACGACGTGTACGGCAGATTTGTGCGACGTATACCTCGTCAGTAGAATTAGACTTTATTTATTACGAGATAACAAACGACCAGTCATTCATAATGCACGAAAATACACGCAATTCATAAAAAATGTCTGACATACAAATTTAATTTATTATCTTGGAAATCTTGATATTTAATTGCAAGTATTGCGTTTTAAATCAGCACAAAAAAAGTTTTGCTACAGTTAAATTTTTAGATATTTCAGCAAAATTGTTTTTTTAATACGAATTCCACAGAAATATAAATATTAATTTTTTATTAATCTATATAAATGAATAAGATGTTGACAAGGCCTTGTAACAAATTTGGGTTGTAATCAGGACATTATTCAAGTTTAATAAAAAAAAATATTAATTTGAAAGAGGGAATTTTATTTACGACGACGGCACTTGCGTGGGAATATCTCGTCAGTGGAATCGGACTTTATTTATTATAAAATACAGACGACCCGTCGTTCATAATTCACGAAAGTACGCGTTATCCATAAAAGATGAGGGGCTCGCGCGCGCTGTAAGTCGCGCGAGTGCGCGCATATAAACGCAACGCAACGCGTCTCCGGCGAAAAAGTCGACGAGAAAGGAATTACGGTGAGTCATGCGCGCGCGTTGTCTCGCGTATCCAATGAATATTTTAACGGCATCATGAATAAATTAACTTTCGAGCGCGTGCAAAGCTCGAATCATGGGGACGATGAGACGGCTCCAAAAAGTGTGACCTTCGCCATGGAAGTCAAGAGAGTTTTCGTTCTTTTTTTTTTTTTTAATGAAAATATCAGACCCCTAATCGACGGGCATTGTCGTTTGCGATTCCTGCACGCCCAAAAATGGACGAACATTCTTTTTTTCACCCGTTTGGTTTTGTTTCGTGACAGGAGCGTCGCGAAACGCGAAAATTTGCTGTGACAACCGATCACGCGTACGCGCGTATTGCGCGCGGATCGTTATGGCCATCCGTTACGGTTTATTCGTTCAGAAGTTATTTCGTGCCTGTCGTCCTGAAAAAGAGCCAATCTACCCGCGGCAAATATGTGTACGCCCCCGATGATGACGTTGCGACCCACCCTGATATGTCGCGACAGTTGCCGGAACGCTGATAAATATCTACCTTCGTTGTTTTTGAAATAAACGTGTTTGCGCTCAGGATGTTTCTGGTTTCTGCCATCCGTATTGTTATTTGGTTTTATCAGAATATCGATGGAATTTAGTTATGTATTTTATATACACGGAGAAAGGATATAATTTTTTTGCTCAAGTATCTAAAACCTAGATATTTAAAAATAATTTTATTGAACTATCAAAATAATTACATAGGACTAAATTTTGGTTGTTAGAAAACTTCATTGGTTGTTCAAAATTTTGTAGCATTGTCCATCATGCTTGAGATCTCTATGTAATTATTTTTACTCCGACAAAATTGTTTTAAATCTGTATCTAGCTATATTTTTAAATATTTCAAAAAAATCATCCTTTTTTCGTATATGTTAGTTTATCATATGGAATGTACTTTTCTAAAGCGTGTCCAGAAAGATGAGAAGAAAAATTGAAGATTTCATATCCCCGTCGTAATTTTTTGGAGATGTGTTAAATTGCTTTAGAAAAAAAATTGTATCACATAATTCTTTAATGTTATACATTTTTTAAAATAATTTCCTTTTATTTATCATTCTTTCTTTTCTTTTATTTTAACTTAGTTTAATATAACATTTTTAATATTATATTTAGCAATATTTTTCACACAAGAGATCTTTTTTTACTGAATTTAAAAAAACTTTCTTTTCCTAGAAAAATAATCGTATTTTACATGTAATAATATTAATAATAACAGTAACATTAATAATAATAACAATTTTTAAAAATTATACATTCTTTGTTTTTAATAACTATTTTTCCTATATTTACAAAAAAAAAATAAAAGTTATGATTTACAAAATATATTTTCCATTGAAAATAAAAAATGAGAAAAAGATGTTCTTAGCTCTAAAATATTTAAAAATATTAATTTAACTAAATAACGCAAAAGTTGCTATTTATGTGATAACAAAATTGATAACTCTTCTCCCGAAAAAAAATTCTGAATATGCTCATGTCAAAGTATCTTCTATCGATCGATGTAATCAATTATCTTATATACGATGTATTATCCAATCAGAATAATCGTCTTGTTATACATACTTCATCTTGTAAATCCGCTTAAAACTTTTAATTTTATACAACAGAATTTAAGAGTCTGTTATACGCGATTCTCTAAAGCTGCTCATGACGAACGCAAGTATCTCGTTGATTGGAGGAGAAGCTAATAGAACCGGGATTAGAGATAGGGGGATGCCTTGTCACGAAGGCGATAGCCAGATCGTAAGGTAAGTGAAAGTAAAGCTCTCTCTGGGCGCGAGCGACGGCAAGGAAAAACTATGATCACGGAAAAGGAAGAAGTGGCTTTTCCTCAGCATGGCGAAACGGTGGCTTCTAATAACGGAAAGGCCTTACTGCCATCGTTGCCGTCACGTTCCGGAGACACCTATCGGCTTATTTACTTTTATCGTACAGCGTCCGCGACGTTTCGTGGTGACTGCTTTCCGCCATTTACTCCCTCGTACTTATTTTCTCATTTTTGCCCGTCGACTCGACGTCTGCCCTTAAGACGACTTCTTCTACTAGTGATGCTGAGACGGAGAAAAGGAATGGAAGATATAGAGAGATGGATTTAAGGTTTTTGCTAACAAAAAGAATTTATCGGTGAATTACGGGAAAAAAAACCAGTATCTCAGTGTTATCTCGATATTTACTCTTTTATAAGTTCTTATTTTTATAAGACATTAAATATCACATACAGATATATATCAATTCTCGATAGATAAATTGGCTTAGCATAATACAAAAAGATACTGTACAAAATATTTTATTCGTAAAATTAAATTTAAAATTTAAAACCGATCCTTGTTAAAATTTTAATGTTAAATTTTTAATGTTAATATTTAATATATCATATAATGTGTTAATTTAACATAATACGTTTACGTTATTTGAATATTTCCTATTAAATTGATATTTAATATTTCTTAAAATAATACTGTTTATGAGAAAGTGAACAAATAAAAATCATGTATTTTAAAACATAAATTTTAAATTAAATAAATAAAATATGTTATTTTAATTTATGGATAGTATATTAATTTAATTTATATATGTTAATTTTATTGAAGAAATATATTTGCACAAATTTGTTTCCAAATTGAAAAGTATTATCTATATTTTCAAATTAATTTTTACATAATGTTTGTGGTACTTTCTAATATATTCATCTTGTATTCGATTAATACAAAGAGTGATCCGTTTGGGATACGTGAAATGTATTAAATTTAACAATTGTGTATTATAGGATTTCATTTTATATTAGTAATTAGAAATATTCTTTCATTTTCGTCATTTTATTTTTTGTAAAAAATTTATAATTTTTTTTTTATTATACGTATCTTCTTTTTTGCACATATGAAGTCATTATATATAATCCTATCAAATATTACACTTGGTATAATTTGATAAATGTCGGCAATATCCACCGAGAATTCCTGATACAATGCAGCGTGCCGCGCTGCGCCCCTACGAAGAATGACAGAAAAGCGTGGCGCAGGTTGAATTACTAAAACAGGATGCTATTGTTCCACTAGCATTTCTCTCCGCGATTCAGACGCCGGCCGTACAGTACCGCAAGTTATAACGTCCGCATGCATGGGAAGGATTACATTTTGAGGAAAATTTGCAAGGGCGGTGCTTTCCCTACGACGAATTTTGCGGAACTGAGACGGGCAGTGTTACAAGTCATGTTGAATTTAGAACAGCGGGATATTAAGCCCGTTATTTCATTCATTTTTAACCGACATGTGTTAGACTCCGCTCTATTTCGCGATGTTTAATCTTCACGGTTATAATGCGACTAACAATATTACTGAATAAAAATGGAAATAAAGGCTACAAATTATGAAATCTTAAACTAAATTATCGCAGAAATAGAAGAATGATAAATAGCCTCACTGTAGCGGCAATAATTATTTTCAAACTCATTCAAGATGCATAATGCTGATATTCAAGTCGACATCAGAAAATTGGTCGAGTCGATGCCAGGTATCGGTAAAATATCTATCTTAATGGCCAGTGCTCGTAGTAACGAGCAGATCCAATCGAAAAGTTAATTAGAAAGGATTCCATATATATTATGAAAAATTGGGTCTTAATGAAATAAATTAGTTTTCACATATAATGTACTTCACAATATAATGAATAAAAAATGTCATAGATACAAAATTCAATAATGATAGTGTTTATCCATCATTGAGCCTTGTGTTTATAACATTTTTTTGTTTACAACATTATACGCTACATTATGTGAAAACTAATTTATTTCTTCGAAACTTGATTTTCCATATAATTAGTGCGAGATCTTTTTTTTTGTGATTATAATTCCGGTAATTGTGCATCAATTCTTTTTTTTGGAATTATTAATTATAAAAACCGATAATAATTTTCATGACGAATTAATTAATATCCAGCAAGCTCGTAGCAGCGGCGTATCGTCGGATTCGAACAAACAACGAGACTCGATCATTCGCTTGCTATTCCGCTGTTCAACATCAACGGCTCTCGTCGTCGCTACCGTCCGGAACACACGCAGTGCGTGTTAACATCCCACAATGGCACGCAACATCCTGCGGGATATCTCTCATCCCTGCGGGATATCCGCGATCTCGCTAGACTTCAGCATTGCCAATCCGCGTTTATTCTATTTGTGATATAAAATAATCGTTAACTATTTTCAACTGCAGCACCCACTCTTTTGTTCATATAAAATTATTTTTAATTTTGTATTTTTCTACAAATAAGATAAGCAAAATTTGCATTGCACTATACTTATATTTCTTTCGTAAAATCCAGTACTGCTATTGGTTTTTATTCAAATCAAATCTTTGTTAATTGTTTAATAATAACTGTTTAAACAAAATAATAACTGTTTAAACAAAATTTGATAATTTTGATTTCGAATTTGTAATCAGCGATTTCACAAAATAATTTCATAAAATTAAATGCAAGTGATTATTCAAATTGCATTTATAAGCTGTTTTTAGAGAGTATTTATGCAGCACAAATTTAAATTTTTTGTTTTCATTGTAATTATAGTTTCTTGCCAAACTAAAAACCAACATAATAAATGACTTTTATAGATTTATGTTTCTGAAAACGAATCTGTAAAAGAAATTGTTGTATCGCCTCATGTTTTTGAGATACTTTAGCTCAAATATAAAAATGGATCATTTGGATTTCTGATTTTCAAAAATGTGACATGATAGCTTTCATTCATGGATTCATTTCAAATTTACACATTCATTTTTAAAAACAAAAAGATCTGCAAAGAATCTATTCGTTCTAGAAAAAATATTTAAATTTACCGAACAATGTAATTAATATCAATGCCAAACGATACAGACATAAAATCATCTAAATCACATTAAATCGAGTTTAATATAACGGTGTATTGTTAATTGTAAAGCGTTAACATGAAGTGTAAGAAAATAGATATTTATTGCATTTTCACTGAAATCAGAGACAGCGATGGAAATATGCCGTATCCAATCAATGTAGAATTAATTAAATAAAGTAGATCACCAGAGAGACAGACGTAATGAGGGAATATGCATCCTCGTTTTCGATGCGAATTTATCGATAATGCACATCCCTATGATGGAGTTTTCCTCTTTTATTTTAACATTGTACGTTGTCGGAGTATATAATTTACATAGACTCCAAAGTGTTCGTCGCTCGTATTCATTTTTTAACGCCAACAGAGCTAGAGAGTTCTTAAGTTAATCCATATCAATTTCGCTCATTCTATCTCGCAGGATTCTCTTTCGTAAATAACTGGGTGTGGGACGGGGGCAACGAGCAGGCGGGCGATAGCGAAGAATTATATCGGGACTCACCTGCTCGCCGGTCGACAACAATGCACCGGCACACTAAATCGCTTTTATTTCCTTCGCGGGTAATAGTGCTTCATAACGTTGCGACGCGCTTAAGTTTAAATCCCGTTCCCGTGCGCAGCGCCAGGAATAAAATCGCGAATAATACATGATTAGTTTGATGGAGGGACACATTATATAGAAAAAAGCGAAACACCATATTGCTACGGTTATTATTAATCGTCTAGCGTGCGCAACGCGTTGATTCGCTTTTATGATTGGCATGTGGAAACTGTGAGTCTTTAATGAATGACTAGAAATTTATTACTTCAGCTTATATATCAAGAAGAGACTTGGTTTACAATTTCTTCTTCTAACCTCATACATCCATCCATCTCGGGACATGTTTAACGAGCATATGACGCGTGTATAACATGCAGGTGGCTAAAGCTAGAGGCGATTAAAGTCTAGATTTATTACATAATACTTGGACTACAAATACGATGACATCGTAGCTTCTTCTGTATACTTGGCAGAGTCTTCATTAAAAGTGTCTATTTAATATATATCCTGCATGATTTCTTTATCTCCTCTTTTTTTAATCGATTTCTTAAGACAATTTTTAGATCTGGATAATTATACATACCCTTCCGGAGTAGCGAAATTATTTTTGCACGTCTCTTATCCATATCTCATGATCAATGGCTAACTAAAATTTGATATAAATGTTATTATTATCTTTGTCTGTCGCTTTTCTCCCTGGGTAGAGTTATCTGACTTTTCATGTAAAGCAGAGAAATAATTATTTTGACTGTTAATAATTTTTTAACGAATAACGAGCGCTAAAACTTGTTGGAGATTACTCAGAATTATGATCTCGACAACATATGTCAAGGTCAAAGTTATTAGTGGGGGGTACATTAATATAAATGAATTACTAAAATGAAAATTATTGAGAAAATTATATGTAAACGATCACATTAATTTCAGTAAATAATCGCATTTGAAAAGCTTCATATATGTCCATCTTTCTAAACAGAGAGATATAATTCTATTTATTTTCTTCCAGAAATAATATGTAAGTATATTTGTATTCAGTGTCGATCGTTTTCTATTTCATTAAATATCTGTGCGGGAGAATCAATAACTAATAATGCCCCACACACATATCTCATTATATATTGTTTTCATCCTTTCATCAAGACAATCGATTACGAATAGTTAAAGCAGCTTTCGTCGGATCATAAGAGATGAAATTACATTCACCGCGGGAGGCTCGGATCCAATCCCCTAATCAAATTACATTGTATTAGCCTTCAGCTCGACAAGTTATAACTACGAGCACCGCAAACAGTTTACGCGCAGCTAAATATTCTATACAGTATGCACGCGCGGATGCACACGAGATGCGAGGTTGGTGTAGAATGGGAATCTCCCGGGAGAACAGAGCGGTCGATTCGGGGACGCAACGTTTGGAATAAGAGCTTATCGATCCAATTTCCGGGGATCAACCGGTGAGAGTGCGGAGGCATAGCTGCGTCACGCTTATCACGGTCGGATTAAGGACACCTTAAGTCTTCAACGCATCTCCAAGGAATGCGCTGCACAAAGCCGCTTGTTTCATGCGATATATTGCTCAGAGGGCAATATGGACTCTTCCTTTGCGATTATACTCGAAAAGAGCATGATGCTATCCATATACATATGTGTGTGCGTACACACACGCGCGCGCGCGCACACGCACACGCATGCAAGATAAATAACAATACAACATATATTAAAAATAAAATGCATGTGAATTAATTTATTCAGAAAGAAAAAAATTACAAAAATATATAATTAAATGTAGATACTGTAATACAGTTGATATACACTGTTAAATTTATAATGTTAATTATACCTAATTTGAATATATATTAGATATTTTGAATTATTTCTATAAATTGCTTATTCTTATTCAATATGATATTAACTGAAATAATGGAGTTAAACAATTTACCTCAAGAGACTGGATTATCATTGTTTCTTTTATCTTAATTTCTTTTTATTTTAAGAAAGAAAAAGACAAAAATCTAAGTTAATACAAAATCTGATATTTTTACTACAGTAATATTACTTTAATAACAACAATATAATACAATTATCTTATATTTAAATAATAATAAAGTTTTTTAACTGTGCATCTGATTTTTTATTTTGGATTTGATAATGATAATTATTATATAACAAACTGAAGAATTCTTAATTATTAATTATTTAAAAGTAAAACAATTGCAGAGAAATTAATATAAAATCTGATACATTACATCTCATTCTTACTAAGTAATATTACTTTAATAATATATTATAATTAGAGAATAATATATTAAATATTTCCATTAAATATTAATAAAGTTTTTTACCATCTGCATCTGATTTTTTATTTTAGATCTGCTAATAATAATACATACTGCTAATAATAATATAATTACTGCAATCTAAAAAAATCTTAATCATAATTTTTTTATTAGTGGATTGATTGAGAACTGTGCTAATTTATCTCTAGCCAGAGTTAAGTTTAAACTTTTTTACAATTAAACTTTTACAATTAAATTTAGTTAAGTGCAAAGTATTTATTGATATTTTTATGTTTATTATAATGAATCCATATGGTAGACAATCGTCACCGTTAGTTATTAGATATAGATAGAAGGCGATTGCAAGCATGTAATTTATCAATCATCTAACAAAGTTCGTTTTGAGCTTCGTCGAATTGCATACTTCGCGTTTTGGCGTCACGCCAATCCCCGCATTGCTTCGAAATGTATTTTTCGTGAAAGATGAAAAAAAAGGAGCATGGAATTGTCAATCAAAAAATGTGCTGTGAACTGGCACATATACAGATCTCTTTATGAATTTATAAATATATATTTTTATTTTTAAGTTTATTTCTAAAAATGTGACTTCTAAGTCAGATTTATTAGAAAATTATATATAAACGGCGATATATATCAAGTCGATTAGCCGCTTCTCGCCATGTTCCACCATATGTATGTTACTATGCTATATGTCGATGGTACTTTACTTCGTGGCGTACGTGCTTTCGACACGCGAGCAACTGAATCCAGTTTGTCCTATCGGAACACTTCGTCGCTACCGCCAGTAGCGGATAACACTCGCGTTTCACTCCGAGGCAACGAAGCGAAGTCATAGTGTGGAAGCTTAACAATAAAAAAGCTTTCTCCTGGATAGGTCTTTCACGGTGCAAGAAAACGCTTTCTCATCGGTCGCGTAGGCGGACAGCCGTCATGAACGACAACGCGATATTTTCGCGAGAAATATGAAGGATCAAAGCATATCTGTTCTTTCTTTTCGAGTTGCCGCTTAGATTTTAATCCACTCTGCAATTTTTGCGACGTATCGATGGTACACTTCACTTGCAATATTGTACAAAATTATTTATTTTAAATTTCTTAATAATAATAATCCTTCTTTAATAGTAATAATAATATATTAATAATAATAAATTTATTGACATGCAAGATTGTAAATTTAAGCGTAAGCACAGTAAATGAATAGTTTATTACTTCAGCTTACAATATTGCTGAATACATTGCCAACAAGAGACTTGATTATTAAGTACACATATCCATTATATATAATATACTGAAAGAGCAATTTTGCTGAAGAATCTAAAAATTTAGCTTTCAAATACGCATCTGAAAAATAATTTTGCTGAACCATCAAAACAATTAGGTAGGATGACAAAATTGATTGATTGATTTACTAGAATATCAAAACTTTTTGCAGCATCAAGAGATTCCTATAAAATTATTTTTATGGTTCAGCAAAATTATTTTCAGATCTGTATCTTGCCAAATTTTTAGATTTTTCAGAAAATTGCTCTTTCAAGTTAACTTATATAATTATAAAAAAACCAAGTAAATCTATCTTTCCGAAACGTGAACGCAGCACTTATAATAAATTAGAGTAGCGTCTCAAAAAGTGAGGCATCAGTAATAATGCTGTTTGTGAGCCTAGAGCTCTAGGCCTTTATGCAATTTAAATAACAAATGGAGTATTATAAAGATGAATTACGTAAGGAAGATCAGTCGTAAAACAGAGATACAGAGAATAGAGAAACATAGAGAATAACAAGTAAAACTTCGCATTTATAATATACGATGAAAATATATTAAATTAGAATATTAAATTGAAAATGGAAATTAATGTAAAGAGAAGCAGCTATTCTGAAAGTAAAGAGCGATGTAGAAGAACAAATGGCAAAGTTTTCGAATTTTTGTAAAATTAATTTTAAAAAAATAATTGACGATGAAGTATCGTAATTTATGGGAATAAAAGCTTAATATAGGATTGTACAGTGAAGCGAAAAGATGTGCACTTTATTGCAAATATCTAAATCGATTATGAAATATGGCGCAACGAATGGCTAAAAAAGTTGGGAAAACTCTGTTCCAGACGGTAGAGAATTGATGATTATTCGCAGTTAGAGGAGCTTTATTAATAGCGGACAATTAATAGCATGAGAGAAAGACCAGGTACGCGTATATGCACCGCTTCTACCTTGTGCACCGAAGTCATGTAAATAACGGCCAATCGCGCGGGAATGTCGGCACTCGGTCTTTAACCCCGTTAAAAAAAGAAAAGGGAAAGGAGATAAAAAAAGCACGCGCTTCCGTCGGCTCATCTATCTCGGTATCTATTGGCTGGATCGTCTTTTTATCGCATCCTCTATCTACCCCTATCTACAGAGCCGTGTCCGCAACTCAGCCACCGGTCTCCTCTTTGTTCCTACATCCATTAACCGCAAGGCGTCGTCGGTGTTGGTGGTCGGTTGCTCTCGTCCGATATAGAAAATAGTAGGAAGGGACAATGCATGTGGTCGCGATCTTTTGTTCGCCGGACAACTGCGAAACGAAATGCGCACGTCCGTCGTTATCTCGATACACCCGCGTTAACTTGACAATAAAATGCGCCCACGATTTATGATCGAGGTATCTCGATCGGGATATGTACTGGCGAAGAACTTATGTGTCACGAGAATTGAGAAAAGTGATTTCTATCGTCTTTCCTTTGATATTTCAAACATGATCGATAACAAAGATTTGCATCTCAATATTTGGCTTTATATATCTACGTTTCATTATGAAAGGATTCAATATTGATTACTTCGATTGTGCACATTTAAATGCTAAAATCGTGATAACATATTCATTGATTCATTCATGTCAAAAGTGAGAAAAGTGATTTCTGTCGTCTTTTCTTTTGACAGATATATATTCCAAACATGATCGATAACGTTCGACAAAGATTTGCATCTCGACTTTTGGTTTTATACACGTCTCATTATGCAATGAAAGATTCAACATTTATTACATCGTAAATTTAAATGTTAAATCCTCGATAATATATTCATTGAAATGTCGGAAGTCGAATTAATATCGTTTTAATGCGCGTATTTAATTATACGCTAAACCGATGACTAAAGTTTATTCACATTGCTGGAAGTTATACAATAAACGAATAATTATAAGGTATAATTATACATTTATTAATTCATATAGAGCATATATATATTTATTAATTTATATCGAACAACGCTTGCTATTTACCTATTATTTTTTATCCTAAACGCAAACAATTCGCAATAACTTCTACGTTAATTGGCATATTTGGAGCAATTTATAATATAGAGTTGATCATTAAATGATGTTTACTTTATACATATGAATTGCACGTTCTTTAAAAATTTAACATCACGAATTTGTTATATAGATCTGGTTATACTGAGAGAAAAATGTCAAAATATTCTTTCGAAATGTTGCGAAGCAAATGTTACTTATAACGTTTTCTTCAATTTATTAGTTATAAAAAATTTGATTATGATGACGAAATATACATATATTCCTATGAGATACATCTCATTAATTAGAAAGAAATAAAATAGATGGCTTATTTGCTAAGAATAACATTTTATTTCGCCGTATTTAAATAAAGATTTATTTCAATGAAATAATTATATTTCTTACAAATAAATTTGTATCTCTTTCTTAGTACAAATGATCGACTAGCAAGAGGATTGAATAAATTGCTGATACGTAAGAAGGACAAAAGTTGTTTTCTTATTACTTGCAGTAACAAACGATTATTTATTATGCAATCCTCGTACGAAGAGGGCGAACAATCCGCGAGAGCAGCGCACTAATTCCGCCTGTTACATTTATTCGCGGGATCTATTCAACCGCAGAGAGAAAGAGAGATAAATAGCGAGAGAGAGAGAGAGAGAGAGAAAGAGAGAGAGAGAGTATAGTTGCGTATAGAGAGTAGCGAGAGATAGAAACGAAGCGGCTGGCTCTCCAAGTCCAAGTCTATTAACTTAGAGACTGTATAATAGGATAGGGTACCCCCGGGAGTAATGTACACTGAGAAACTCAGACGCTTCTCGCTTTTCGCTATTCTCGCGCCATGCTAGTTGGATGCAGCATCGGGGCTGATTCGCGGTGCACGTTTACTCGTCATACATTTGTATACTCCGTTTCCGCAGCCAGCAGTATATATCCGCCGCAATTCTAGCAGCTTTCCTCGAACCGATTGCTGTATCCCACAGAACCCGCGTCCCAATACGTTGCATTTTCTTCGCAGCGCGGTCATCATTCTATCATCGCTTTCGCTTCCGCTTTCCTGTATTCTTCTCCGACTGCATCACGCTGGCAGATCTGTCGAAATCGAAAAACCGATGGAGAATTGATGGCGTTGTATCACACGAGTCTGATGGTACATTCCGTATATGATAATTTAGATGGAAAGAGTTCGCCTGAAAGAGAAACGTTTGTTGCAATTTAAAATCGCTTTATCACGCGTCTTCTCGAGTTAACATCACGTGCAATTTAATTTTTTATGATTTCTTTTCAACACAGCTTGAGCGCATTAATTTCGAATTAATTTCAAAGCGTATTAACCACGAACGTACGGGATGCTTTTGTAATTATTTCTGAAAGATTAGATTTATCTACCGCAACGATCCCACATGACGCAAATGAAATAAACCTCTGCACCCGGCAAATGGAGCAAATCAAAGCGAGTTCAAATCGCTCCCATCAATTGTTACGCCATAACAAGTTTCGCCATTGTCGTCGCAGCATGCAACGATCGGAAAATAAGCGCGCAATCTCGATTGTATTCGTAAGAATAAATCATCCGATTTTCACAAAAACCCCGCTGCAAGTATCCGTAAGCAAAACGAACGTTCGTTTACACAACACTGTCATTCCATTCGCGCGCATTTTGCCCATTCGGTTTCGCTCAATATTTGTTCGCTATTAATCGATTTCACGTCGAGATATAACGAGACCTATTTTAGTCGTCTTTCCACCGTTTCCCTGCGCCTTATATTTTCTTCCCCGATACTCTGATATTTATCTTTTATCCACTCCGTCGTATCTCCGTATTGTACCGTGTTTTTCCCCCGAAGTTACCCCAGGAAACATAATAAACCTTCCTCAATTCGCGATAGTCTATCTCCGTCACGTCTCCATTCGCATTCTCGCATGGAAAGCCGTCTGTCTGGCCATTGTCGTCCTTATCTACTTGCAGAGCCCAAAGAATACACTTTTTTTTTATATATTATTTTACTCGTGCAAACATACGGCGAATGCGAGCAAGACAAAATATTTGTAAAGATAATTCAATGACTTTTTGATGTATAAAAGTATAGCAATAACGGCATTAATATATAATTCTATGTTTCTACGAATATGACAACGATAAAAAAATTAAAAGTTAATTAGAAATTGAATTTTTCACGTAAGAGATTTATTTAAAAAAAAAATAAAAGTTTACTAATTAAGAGTAATTAATTGTATTCATTTAATTGCATTTATTTCGACTAAAAAGGTTAATAAAAACAAAACAGTAATAAATTTTATTAATATTTCATCTTGTGCTTGATGACTTGGGAACGAACGTGCGCGTCATATTCTCGTGACTTACGAGAATTCTAAGAGGCGCAGGAGATAGGGAAGAAGATAATTTCGCATCTGTCGTATAATATTATTACGTTACTGTTTCGAGTTGCATTTCGGTCGGTGATGCGCATCACTCCCACCATGGGAGATCAGTCCAAATGGATTCAAATCCCGTATGCAATATATGCATTGCATCACACACGTGCCGTACTCCCCGTCGTGGATTAAGACATAGATAATTTGATATTCAGTGCAAATGTACCCGCATTCCACAAATTCCCTCTGACATATAAATCCTACACTCTTTGAACCACGTGGCGAATTTGGATTTGCTATTGTGATTTTAGTTTCGCATTGAAGGAGGCAACGGTTATTGTGATAAATTCAATGATTAATTCAATTGAAATGACTTACTGCAGGAATAGAGCATTTTGTAAAAACGGATAAATAAACTGTAAAGTTGAAATTATTGGAAATTTATGGGGAATTATTAATATATTACATTTTATAAATATTACATTTTGCTTTACTACGTCAAGCTAATCTACAACAAACATTGATTGAGAAAGAGAGGAGGTTACACCATTGAGAATA
>Ga0157364_1003034_pt1 | contig 16092 bp, 4 predicted proteins | sample AttsexASBM2_FD_111476 | JGI IMG/M metagenome (GOLD analysis project Ga0157364, IMG submission 111476) | Fungus gardens microbial communities from leaf cutter ant in Ribeirão Preto, State of São Paulo, Brazil - Atta sexdens ASBM2 | ecosystem: Host-associated > Fungi > Mycelium > Unclassified ...
AATATCCAAAGCAGCTGAATTTTGCAACCAGGTCAGCGCAAACACTTGACTCGATTTTAAAAACTATCGGAGATCACTTAAAGCGCGGCATAATGGATAATATATGAAAAACGGAGATGGAATTCGATGTAACGAGGGCAAGTGGCAACAGCAGTCATAAATCTCACCTCTCACGATTGCAAAGTGCCGGGTATCGACTTTGCTGTTACTCTTGTTATTAATAGATGGCTAGTTCTAAATTATGTCAAATAGTTTTTCATAAAAAATTTTCTGTAAAATGATATTACTAATCTTTTTGAAATAAATACCAAATATCAAAATAGTGAGAACAGATTTATACTGTTTTTCTTTTACTATTATTTTAAATTTAATAAATAATCAATCTTGTGATTGATTACTTTATCTTTATTTTTAAAATTTAGATATAATTGATAGAAACTTGTTCTTATCTAAAGAATTCTCATTTCTGGTATCAGAATTTTATCAATTGTATTGCAAATATCTAAAAATGATATATCAAGTTTACAGAAGTCTTATATACCTATATAATCAAATATATGTTCGGTAGAAATTTAATGATATATTTTTATTAATATTTTTATTAATGGTATATTTAACGTGCACGATAAATCATTATTACTATTGAATATCGGAAAAGCAGAACTGTATTTTCGATATTGACTGATATTTATGTACCACTTAAAATACCTAGCAATACCTAAACCTGCAATTTTGCACCAGCTAGCTCCATGCCCTTCCCAATTGCAGAATCAAAAATAAACATCGTATTGCTCCGTTAAAATTGTAATCGTATGTATGAATGTTCGGTATAAATTACGTAGATATATGGGTTTAAAATATAGATATATGAAACAATCGCGTGTGCAGCTCCAATAATCTTGCATCGAGATAATAAGAGCAAAAGTAAAATGGAACATAAAGGGAATAGGAATTAAAACTAACGCCTATCCGGCTTATTTGTAGGCGCAAAAATTATTTATTTCAATTTCATTCTTTTATGTAGTGGTAATAATGCGCACGTATACACATGCATGAATAAAGGATATAGAAAATATCCATTATCAATCCATTATCACTAAAATGAATTTTCATACAACTTTTGTGTATATCGATTGTATCATATGTGAAGAAAATATATTGTTTATAAGAATTTAAATTATTAAATCATATATATAATATAATATAAAATAAAGTAAATATATTTATTAATAAGATAGATAAATTTTTATCTCATTCATCATATTTAAATATGTACATATGTAAAAAGAAAGAGAGAGAGAGAGAGAGAGAGAGAGAGAGAGCTAGCATTTTCTCTCAGCAAATTAAAAAGTTACTGAAACTTTGACAAATTAATTACCTATAAAGGAAGTAAACAAGATTTTGATTTTCTTATGAAATGTTAAATTATATAATAAATTTAAAATATTGAAAAAATGTTAATAAAATATATAATAATAAATATTGAAATATTTTTAACCTTATGTTACATAATTATTTTTACATAATTATTTTTCTGTATATATGTACATTTTTTTAATGCTTCATGAGCATTGAGTATTAAGTATGTTACAAACAGCTTTGTACATGATGCTACACTTAAATTACGATAAAAATATGAATTCGGCGTTTCCTCTCATACATGAATATTTTTATCACAAACATCAACCTTTATTGACTACTCGTGCAAGAAACTTCCCCTGTTTGCTAAAGAGTATCGAAATCGAAGCATCGAAGTAGTGGACACACGATGAGTCACCTTAGCATACAACCGCAGTACCGTGTTCTCCATTAGATAGCGTCATGTTGTCTTAGGTTCGACCTAAATCGGACTCTCACTAGACGAATATGACTCATCGGATAGATGCGCTATTTTGACGGAAAATATAATAGTGTTACAAGGCAACTTTTTCTTATAACGCAACTATGTGTCATTTCACTTAACGCACGTACGTGAATATCGCGCCTTTTATGCACACAATGACTTTCTTTATATTTATGAAGAAAGAAATTATAACATTAATAAATAAACTAAAATATTGTTCAAATAAAATTATATTTAAATTTATGGCAAGATGTAAAGTTATACATTGCAATTGTAATGATACTTTGCAAGATAATCTCAGGTATAAAGGACATATAAAAGGACATATAAAAACAAACATTTATTTCCATCTTAAGTTTCGTGCTAATACCTCGTTTAAATTTTACTGCTGCAGCTCAGTATTTTGTTATATCGTTGTCTATTACAAGTAGCAAATTTAATTTGTCTTTTTATTACTTCTTCAACTTCTTTGCATTTAACTTAATGCGATAATATCGCAATTTTCTGTGTAACATTTTTCACTAATATTTTTTACATAATACTCTTCTTAGCTTATTTTTTATATCAATAGAAGTTCGTATAGCTTATGCTATTAATCACTTTTTAGTATGTCACTTTTAATCTTGTGCAAACATATTTACATCAGTTTCCAAGCTCATTCACTTTTAACACGTTACGAGTCATTGTGGTTACTTGTTAAGTGACATCCAGAGAAGCTACGATGGGGATTAAAGTTGAGATAGATCGTAGAAGCGAAGGAGGGGAAATCGTCTCGAGGGAAGAGCGAAATTCTAATTCTGGATTAGGGTTTATGCTCGGCAATCTCGCGATGGGCTTCGACGTCTACGACGCCAGAGCGCAGTGCGGGGGTGGACGACGTCGTTATCGAAGGTGCTTTCAAATTAAGCGGCCCTTCCACGGTGGCCCTCATCGTGGCTTTACAACTCTATCACGAGCGTCTTCATGACTGTTGCGAACGCAAAACCGATCGACATGGAGACATCGTAATTTGGAAACGTCCAAAATTATGGGCGAAATTATGACTGAGCGCGTTCCCGACATCGTTATTTCGTGACAAGAATGTTGCCGTATCATGTACAACAATAGTTCGCAAAACATGAAAATTTCCATCGCATTCCTCTTTCCTTCAATAAATACCGAAAAAATATATATGATACAAAATCAAAAGTAAAATGTTATTTTATTTATTATAACCGTATTATTAATTATTTAGTAAATATAATTATTTTGCTGTACATGTTTATTTATTTTGAGATATTTTACAATTTAAATTGATTTAAAATTATCCGATAAGTATATTATATGATGATGATATTTTTGAAGTATAAAACTTTAAAAGCATCTTGTTTTAATAAAAAAATGGAAGTTAAAAAATAAAGAATACTTGCATAACTCTGTCTTTACATAAAAAATTTACATATAATTCTAGCTGCACCATTTTGCAAATAAAAGTTAACATATTTTTAACTCTATATCATTTTCGTCACTGTATATATACACATTGAATGTATATATGTGTATATATACATTCAAAGTAGCTTAATCTATACAACGAAAATAGTTTAATAAAAAATAAATAAAAATGCGATATTGTTTTTAAATTCTAAATTATAGTGTTATGCGTTGTTTATCAAAAAATTTTAGATGAACTGACGTTCAATGATATCGTCGCGAGTCCATGTCGCCCGTTATAAAATTAAACCATAATAATTAATGTCTTCACTGAACGTATCGATCGTTCGCGAATTACAATTATTGAAAACAGTACCAAAACGTATCGATACCTTGCTTGTCAATTAATACTACATCAACGCGTATGTAGAAGATATAATAATCAATTTTTATCCCATTTCTCGTATAAAAATGTAGTTTATAAAAACACATCTAGATTCTTTTATATTATTTTTAAAAATTTAAAGATTTTGTATTTATTATTTTTTATATTGAATCTTTATACTCTTCCACTTGCAAAATCTTATACATATTTTGGATTTGAAAAATAATTCGTCAATAAGTACATTTATTCAATCGAAGATAGTCTTTTTATATTACGTTTTTAATTTTATTTATACAAAACGTCTGTTATACAAAACATTTTTCTTTACATAAAATTTATTTGAATATATTTCTTGTTTATGTTTATATTTAAAAATTATTTTAGTTATATACAGTATATATATATATATATATATATATATATATATATATGCGCGCGCGCGCGCGCGTGTGTGTGTGTGTGTGTGTGTGTGTGTGTGTGTGTGTGTGTGTGTGTGTGTGTACACTCTTAAACAAAAAAAAGTATACATAGGTGTAGAGTATACATAGGTATACCTTTTTTTTTATGTGTGTATATAAAATGAAATATCCTTATATATGTATTCTATGTAAAATAAAAAAAGAATCAGAGTTATCGTGACTTTTACTAAAGGATTCCTGAGGAATAGGTACATTTTATATATAGTTAACAAATACATAAAAAAGCTGTGGCTTACGCATGCACGTCCGCTTTCGTTTCGTAAGACGGGAATACATATGTCAAATAGAATCGAGTGAGAATCTGTAGTCGTCGTCGGTGGGCTCGACGTTGCGTAACAGGCCATTACTGCCGGCAACGGTTGCCTCGTTCACGTCGTGTCTCGAGCACAGCGGGCGGCGGGCAATTTGCGATACAATTTAAAGAAGACAGCTTCCGTGTAGCCCCCTTTCTCCCTGTTCCTTCGGCGTGCCACCCCACTGGTTTCCTCTCACCAGTGTACGCTTTATATTTCGTGCTTGTAATGGCGAAACTTTTCCTTAACGACCCCGCATCCGCTTGAATTATGCACAATGCGCCACCGACGACATATTTTTTTTCCTTATCTACGTGACCGTGTCCCGATCAGTCGCTTCTTACGCTTTGCTTGTTGCTTGAATGCACCATATGGTTAAACGCATTGAACTGTAACATCAGAATATAAAATCGATATGCTGTCATTAATTATCATTAATGATTCTTATATTATATAAAGCCAGCCAGTGTGATGATGGATAATTTCATACGACAAGTTCTGTTTCTTATTTAAAATTATAGTTTATATATTGATAATTTACATATAATATAAATGTTAATTAGTTTAAAGCCAAATAATTATCTTTAGAATAAAGATAATCTTTTAAAATAAAAAGTATCTTTTGAATTAACACTTCTATTAATTGACAAATAATTGTCGGCTTTATTTAATCTTTCTTTTAGATATTAACAAGTTTTCATACTTTCCCCTAATTATTATTATTGCTGACATTATAACTAACAATAATTATAATATAAAAATAGAGTTCCTAATTATAATAATTATAATAATTTTATCATGTAGGCATATAAATATCAAAAACTTTTCTCTTAGTTGTGCGGTTTTATAGTAATTAAAAAAAAAATGAATGATCCTCGTGTGCAATAATCATTTATACAATATCTACTGCCGTGGTGGCTATTCGTCAATGCAAATCCTCAAGTTCTCCCCATTCATACAAATTCCACGCACACCATTGCATTATACTGCCTGTACGTTTAATGGATGCAGCTCCCGTCGGGGGACTAGAGAAGGGCGGGGAAAGCATTGGCGAAGGAAATGCAGGGAGAGCGACTAGTGTGAGCATCGGAAAGCAGGGGATGACTCCAAACGTACGACCCGATAGGGAAATCCAACATACGTCGCATGCTCCACCGCGATATCCACTCCCTGTTCTGTATTCTACTGACGATAACGTTCTCCGGGTGTTGTCTCCACTTCCGTATTTTATCTCATTCCCCAACTTACGCACTAACTATCGGAAAGATTTCAATTTTCAGATCTGTAAAGGTCTCTGCGAAGAGAATTAATGAACTAAAGATGGAACTGCCGATCAATAAAACGAAATGTCTGAAGGAATTTTATAAATATAATTTTCTAAATTGAAACAATAAAAAGTGCATTATATATTTATGACAGACATACATTTGTGACAGACTTATATATCCATTTTTATTACTGAATGTCCAAATGAAATCTATATCTAAAGATTTTTTGTAATTAATATTCGAAAAATAAAAATACTAGAAATGTATGTGAGATGTTAAAAAAATTTTGTTTATCTGAGCTATATTGTATGAAACACTTTTATATATTATTAAAAGAAAAATGTATGTACAATATGTATATATATATGTATATATATATGTATATATATGTATATGTTCGTATAAGTTTAGGAGGAATTTTAGGATTTTTCATGATATAATAATTATGATGTAATATTAATTATTTTTATTTTATGCTTATATATATGATATATTAAAATGAGTAAGTAGTTCGTTTGCACCTACAGTTAAAGAATAGAAAAGTAAAAAAATCAGAGATAATCTCGGAATTTATGATCCAACAGAGAAATCCCAGATCCATTTAACACACATCATTCGCTTTTGTGTTCAAGCTTTTTTCGAAAATTTTTCGTGGCTATCGTGACTCGACGACCAATCTTGTAAAATACGCAAGAGAGAAATTAGACTTTTGTCACTGTACGCGTTAAAACGTCAACGTTTGAAACTCGGTTCGTTTCTTCGGCATTGTACGTCGGACCGGGAATAATATTAAGAAGCGCAATTTCGGCGCCAGCGTGGATGGAATTTACGATTCGCCTTTTGTTGCCGGCAGCGTGGATGCCTTTATGCATTTTCGCGGAAGCGACTTTTTTCCGAATCCTTTGGAGACGAAACTAATCGGAAAAGGCTTCCGTAGCATGGAAACTTTTTTTCTCCGGTCTGATTCCGTTTCCCGCGGTGCTTTTCCACTTCTGTAGTAGCGAAATGATTATCCGACGCTTCCTCTTTTCAAGGAGGTCTCACCACTACTGTACACGCTCCGTTCTACCTCTTCCTTCACGTTAGTGTGTCTACAACTACAACCATTCTATCTACCAGACTCTCTATCTCCTGCTCGCCATCTTTTCAAGTCTGTGCCCACCAACCTTACACGCCGGGTCTCATGACATCTTTGATCACAGAACGCGTCTCTAGAGGCGGCTCTATTCGTGGTAGCCAGCGACCATCTAAGATTTGAATGGGGACTCGATGCTTTTGATGTCTACTGCTTACCGGACCGGCCGCTGACCGTCATCTCCCGTCTCGGAATCTCTTCTGCCAATGTCACTTCGGCATATAATCACGCTTCGAAGCACCGGCAGTCTATTAGCCGGGCTGACCTTCACAAGAAGACTTGTGCTTTCTGCTGTCTCCTTTCATTCACCCTCGATGCCACTCGGGGCCAGGATCGATTGACAACTTCCCCATCGACGAAATATTTTCAATTGAAGCAAAATTTGGATATCGAAGAGTCTGAGATGAACAGCAAACAAATCAATTGATGACTTTGATAAGACTTGAGAGTTAGACTTTCCTAAAATGGCACTAATATAATAACTCTCAATTTACATCAAATGCTACGTTCGAATAACGAAAACAACATTTAATATAAAATTAGGGACAAATCAACTTGATTTAATTAAAATTTTTTAAATCAGCAGTTAGCATCAAACATGATAAGAACAAATGTTTTAGGTTATATTCGATTTATTCTCAATTCATTGTTATTTTTTATATTTTAATTCCTGATGAACAACTATGAGAAAAGATACTTTATTCATCAAAATTAAATTGTTAATACAAAAATATTCTTAGTCATGTTTTAAGTTCATATAAATGAATCTAATTTTGAAACAAAATTTATAGTTACAGTTTTCAAAGTTAATATACAGGGTATTCATGAACTGGTGATACAAGGGGGTGATTTTACATGAAAAAATAATTCAAAAACGTAATAAAATTTTTATATGAGACTTGATTTGAAGGAAATCGATTTTAAATATTCGCTAGGTATAGATTTATTGAAAATTGAATTGAAAAATTTAAACACAATACGTTAAAAAGCGTTCATTGAAATTTATTTCGAAGAGCAGAATTGTGTATTCAATAGAATGATCAATTTCAACTTATGAAGAGATCTATTAAATCGAGATATGTAAAATACATACAATGCATATTCAAAATCGGTAATTATAATTGTTTAAAATTAATTTTCTCGCAAGTAAAGCCATATAAAGAAATTTTATTTAATGTTTTTCGTATTTTCTCATGTAGAATTATTTTCTTTCCGGTTGGATCATCAGTTCACAAACATCTCGCATATTGTAATATTCTATTTATGCATTTTATCCATTAAAAATATAATTTAACTGCGAAATAGAAAAAATATATTAAAATATATATTTTTTACTTTTTTACAGTAACGCTTTCATAAAAAGATTAAAACCTTAATAAAAGTTTATGAGACATTATCGACAATAATGCAACTATTTCAAACACTATTTCAAAAAAAGAATCTAAATCTTGATATGTTCCACTCGTGTTCCGCAACGATTCTCGCGCTCTTATCTCATGTCGTACTCGTCCGTAAAATTGCATACGACATTTCAAGACGACACGACGTCGGAACGTGCACGACGATACCTTGCCGGTAGCCGCGATACTTTTTGGTCCCGGTGCGATTCCGGCGTATGCGCGACAGCGAAACCAAAAGTCTTGTCGGATGGCGTCTCAAGGGGATGCAATTCTCGAAACCGGCCAACCACTTCCATTCACTCTACGCGCACGTAACGTTCTTTCCGCCATCATTCAAGTCATTCTTCAGTTACTTTCAATCGATTACTCGCTCGTATTTTAAATAATTCAGCTCAAAACGTACATTATATGCTCAGCACTAAATTGCATTGTCTGGTTTTAATTACGTTGTCATTCGTTTAGTGTGAAAATATAACATTCTATGGATACAGATGAATGACACTTTGCCATTTGACTCTCGTCGCGTCTGTCTGATCCCGGAATTTGATCTAATGTCAGGACCCTGTCGAATGTCAACGCGAGATAAATGAGATACGATATAGCCATAATACTAATAAATGTACGATGCAAATACAGCGTCAACAGCGATATACATTTGACATGTGATTTGTCAAACTTCTTGATTTTATCGATCGAGCATGTTACATTGTCCGGTGTTAAATGAGATTTTAATCTTTTAAATTACTAAGTTTAGAGCTATAGTTAAACTCATGTAATATATATTAATAATATAGATTCTTTGAATGAAGCTAACTTTATTTAATCTATCAAAATAATACGTTCATCACTCATTGATTCCTTCAAATATCAAAGCAGCAACAATTTAATGTACTTTAAAGTTCATTTTGAACACACAGAAAGAGTAAAGGTTTGTGTAGTCTCTCATCTTTCGATACGTCTTCCGATTCATTACCCAACAGGACCATTACCGCAAAGCGAGAGTTCTCGACGATTTATTGGAACTCTTAACGAAGTTCCGACAGTTAGATGGCTAAGTTACTCGTTAACGTCCGGCGGAAGGGCCGTGGTTTCACGGGAAACAGCCTGCGAAAAATCGCAAACAAACTTTATAAGATGGCCAATTCGCCGAACGGCGACTAATCACTCAAAAGTTATAACGAGAAAGATCCGGCCGTCGGTTATTACGCTAAAAATGAAGAAAACAGGCATGGAATTGGAGAGACAGAAAATCGAAAAAAGACGGAAGCGGGCTTCACGTGGTTAAGCTTTGCGAATTTCCTCGAACAAAATCGAGTTACTACCCCGTGAGTACAACTTCAAGATGTCTTCTATGAGGAATTCAATAATTTTTCCGACAATTCTGGCTTTCACGCTTTTATCTTGTCTTTTACAGAAACGCCTGCCTCTTTGAATTTTTTTTTAGTCTTCTTTCAATTTTAAAACAATAATAATTTATTAAATGTCAATATATAAATATAATATCATAAAATATTAATATTAATATTAATATTCTAAAATATTACGACTTAGATATTATTTGTGTAATTTGTTTTATTATTAGATATTATTAGTGAATATAAAAATATCTATGCTGTTTATTTCTTTATTGATTTTAATCATTATTAGAAAAGAAATTAATATTAAGTTTTTTATATAATAGAGTAAATGTGTATGTGTAAAGAGTACACACTTGTACATCTTTGATATATTTATTATCTATATAATTTTTTATATGTTTTTACATACTTTATTAATCCTTATTCGTTAATGTTTCTTGTATCTGATTTAAGTAGAAAGATTGCATTTGACGCACAGACGTGCTACTATCGTAGATACTGTTACAGAAAAGGGTTGCAACGAGAGGGTAATCCAAACGGGCAGAAAGGGAAGGCATATTACATGGTCGGGGGTCACGGGATCACGGGGCATGATTTCACGGGACGGTAGTTGGGTGAGTGTCATGCCATCGGATGGCAGAGCTATGTGCTTCATGTATCATGTACGGTGAGTTAAGGGGAGGGAGGTGAGCACGAAAAGACGGGAGTTTGAAAAGGGAACAGAAACAGAGAGAGTGGTGTCTCTGCACAATGTGACGGAGAGCATTCGATTCGAAAGCAGATGTCGTTTCCGGAACACACCTCGTGCTTTGCATATTTATCCGCAAGAGGAACGTCCTCCGTTCCAAGAACGGCAGCAGGAGGGATAAACGATTTTCGGTAGGTCCCGAAAGGAGATCCGCGATTTGATTGTTCCCGAAGTCGTTGGGCACGTTTTATTGCTTGGTATCTTAGGTTAAATTTATATAATATTTAGATTTACATGAAAATTAAGTGGCGTTATAAAATATTTGTGCGCTGGTGATATGAAAAGTAAAATAATAATATATATATATAAGTATATTGAAAAATATACTATTTAACAGGATATGATTAAAAAATACAAATGTTTAAAAATTATTTAAAAATGGGAAAAGAAGCAGAAGAAGGGCCGACAAACGCGGTTAACGGAGTTGTATTTAGGGACGCTTGCGTAGACGACTGTGGAAAAAGTGGAACAACGAGTTTATCTGTCCGCGAAAAACTTTGAACTCGGTGCACAGAGGAAATTTTACTCTGCTGATGGTTCGTTAGTAATGCCGGTTTTGCAGATAGAATCGCACTTTGAGAGTGCTGGGCCCGCAGCAGAGATTTTTTTGTCAGCCGAGTGAAGTGCAGCGAAACGAGCATGTCAAAGCTTCCACGTGCTTCACTCATACCTCGCATAATACTCATCCCGCATAAAAGTTAAGTAGTATAAAAACGAATGAATTGTCAGATTTACATCGCATCTCATACAATATTGTCCACCGCGCAAATCCGACGAATGAAACATTTCTTTTTCAATACTCGTTCCTTAATTCATTTGTACAAAATATTTATTTTTTTCCATAACCATGTCTTATTATAGTCAATAAACTGTTTAAATATAATGTTTATAAATCTTTATAAACAACAATATTGTTTAAAAGGTTTATTTATAAATAATAATGAATAACAAGTAGACTTAAGGATTAAACATAAAATAGTAAACAGGAACATAAAAACCAAGTTGAAATTAAGTACTTATTAATATTTAGATGACGATTCAATACTACAAATAATAAACGTTTTAACCTTAATTAAATTATCCTTAGTATCTTGTGATAACGATATAACATCATTATAAAATAGTGTCAAAATTTAAACAATTATATTTCAATAATAAATTTCAACGAATTTTATAATAGCTTAATAATTTGTTTGTCGCAAAAGGGTCTTTTATCATCATGAAAACTTTTGCCAGAAAAATAGCCGAAAAATGTTGATTCAAATGGCAATTATTTTAATTGAAAATATTAATCTTTTGAGCATTTTTTATTTTAAAATTGTTTGGCAAAAAACTCGGACTACTTTCTCTCCAATCTAATAGAATGCAAATTGTTACCAAAAATTTAATTCTTGTTATATAATAAAAAAAAGTTTCTATGTGAGTGCTTGAAAAACAAAATGAAGAGATTGCAGCAAAGCATAGCGCGCTTGACCCTCTCGCGCATCATTCACGCTTCGTGAAACACATTCACGTCAATCCCAGGCACCATAGTGCGTATGGTATAGATCCTGGATTCCCCAGAACTACCCTTCTGAGTATGATCTGTGTACAGCTGTGATTGCGGCTTCTGCATTGCATTTACCTGTCCATTATGCTTCTACCTGCATGTGTACATATTCTCTTGCTGCTGACGAAATGTTTCAGAAATTCTCGTTTAACAATAAAACTATAATTTATTTTTAACGGTGTGATGATACGCATTCCTTTAAATGCAAATTATTGTTTAAATAAACTCTCCGAATTAAAAATGAATTCATGAATGCGAGATGAGTAAATATACTCGTTTATTTCATTTCAATAAACTCTCTCTTTTGTTTTTGCATGAGAGTTATTTTATGATTCAACGTAATACATAAAACGATTAATGTTTACATATTTCGACGGGAACATAGTTTCAACGGGAATAGAGTATGAACGAACTACTTTTATAATATTTTTTTTACGGATTGATATATCATACAATTATAAGCAGAAACGTATTTTCATGTATAAATTTTTTGAAGTATCCATTATTATCATACATTTTAAAATCTTTTTATAATATGTTGTTAACTTTAATATAGATTTTTGTTCACAAAATATCATAATATTATTTTTGATATAATAATTTGAATTTGTCACCGTCTGTAAGCCGAAATTATGGTTCCTTTTCACCGAATGCAAACGAGGATCACCTGGAAAGCGGACCATAAACGATGCAGAAACTTCGTTATAGTCATGGAAATCTCACTTGAGAAAGGCTTTCAAATTTTTCTCTGGACCGCCTTTAAGCTCGACGATACTTATGCAAACGTACCTCGTGAATATGTTAGAGAACCGACCACGTAAATGGATGTTGTATGAAAAGACTCGTAAATAGGACAACCTCGATGAAGACAAAAGAATAATGGTGCTTTCTTTAATTATCGTGGGCATGATTAATGAATAATTTCGAACAATTAATTTTTCAACAAAACCCTATGGTATTAAAAGCTTGTTTTAAAATCCTGACCATAAAAACTCTTTGCAACTGTACAGACTATATAAATATATACGTACATTTAAATTTCGTCAAAAATCTTTGAAAATATTCACCTTTTCTTAAAATTCTAAAAATTTACAAATATAAAATATTCTTTCTATATTTTAAAATTTGTAACAGTTTTATTTATATTTATAATTTTATCATATATATTTGAATAGATACTAGATTTATAACGAAAAAGCACAACATAAAAAAATTGAACATACTATCTCATAAATAAAATCCATTAATATAAGACAAAGGCGGATCTTGGACATTTGAATACCTTTGACTTTTTTTGCGTTTCTCATTTTTTCAAAATGAAATGTCGCACGCTGCGTTTTTTCACGAACAGATTCGTTAGCATGTTCATTAACACTCGGCAGAGAGCATAAAGCGCGAACCTTCGCAAATAAATTGAGCGAACGAAGCGATTCTCTGACTCGAATAGAGAAACGAATAAAGAGGATCGACAAAGCAGGCTAGGAGTAATAAATGAGAGTGAGAGTGTGTGAGTCAGAGAAGCCCCACTTCAGATCAGCTAGTTTTACAATATGCTGTACGAAAGAGGGTACTCTCTCCTCAAACGAACACACTGACAAAGTCGCTGAGACAAAACAAACAATTAGACGTCACCCTTAATGAGAGAGATTCATCTAATGCTACTCTATTACCATTTTCCTTTTTTGTACTTTTTCATAAGAAAATCACTTTACTTTCTAAATTGATGCTTAACAATGTAACAAACTAATATACATAGCATTACTAAAATGAGTACCCAGAAAGAACAGTTTTATTGAAGTATCCAAAAATTTAGCTGAATTTAGCTGAATTTAGCTGAATAAAATGTATAATTTTCAAAAATTTTGATTATTCGAAGGATATTCGCGTTTACATAGGCGTGATATTTTTTGTCACGTTGGATGAAAGCTGCGCTCAGGAAAAATATGAAAAATTACTTCACGAGCTGTCCCTAAAGAGGCATAACTCTGTCAATGGTTGTCGTGGAATGCACTGCGTACAGCAGTTGCATCTCGTAGTTACCCTCTTGCGCACGTGACTGGATACAGTTTACCCACTCGACATTTCAAACACTCAAAACTCGAGTTAATCGCCGAAGCGAGAGGGTTTACTCAGAGCCGTTCTAGGTAGGGATGGTTGCGCAAGTTGCCAGCCGAATGAAAAGGGTCGGTCGATATAGTGAAAGAGAGATGAGAGAGAAAGAAAGAAGAGAGAGTGGCAAAGAGAAATAAGGAAGAAAGGAGGGTACAAGGGAAAAGATGTTGAGAAACACGGTGCAACTCATCGTAAGAGAAGTGGAAAACGGTTTACCAATAGCAAACTACAAGCTTACAACTCGACTGTTTCACTAGGGCGTAAACTAGGTCGAGATTTTTTAAATCACTTCGAAAAAAACACGGTGGAATCAAAGTTGCATGAGGAGATTAAGATATACTGGTGGAATTAGGATAAACGTAATGAGAAAGATAATTTTACAGGAACATTCGCATTATTTATATTTTTTTTTATGTATTTAACAAATAATTTATTTAAAAATGTTTTATTTAAGGCAATAGAAAGTTAATTATTTTAAGAAACTATTTGGCTTTTTAGAAAATGTTATTTTAACATTTATACAATTAGGAATGTTAAAAAGTATTGCAAGAAATATAACAAGAGAACAAACTTTTCATTAAAGTTTTTTTTGCATCAGTTAAATCAGTTTTAAACAATAAGAAGATTATAACTTTGTATCGTTACTATCTATATCTTTTATGGATTAAACATATCAATATCATATTAATATTGTAATAATATAAGATAGTGTACATTTATATTAATTAATTGAAATCTACAAAAATCAGCAAAACTGGATAAAAAGCTGGCAAGAATTGTGTAAATAAATTACGTGAAAAATACAAAAATTTTAGCAGTTTTTAAAATTAATCATGTCGATTGAACAAATCGCGTGTACGCCGGAAGTTCGTGGGCGTATGCTGAGAGACGGAAAAATAATTAAAATCAATCGGCGGAGCGAAGTGAAGGGGTATGGTATAAGGTGCATGACGGGTAGAAGGAGCGAGAATAAATACCCACCTAACGAGCGCGGAAATTGACGGACCCGTCTGAGGGTGCTTGAATCCCAGTACTTTCCCATCGGAACGTCGGAGGTCGAGCGATACCTTTGTCCCTCGTTAAATTCCAAAGGCAGATATTTTGCCCTCGACGACACCCATTCCTCTCGCTCTTTTGGCTTCGTTCCACTGCCATTGGACGGAGGGCGTTCATCGGCAAAATAAATATAATATCATCGATGAATTCATTTAATACCGTGTTTTCTCAAGTCACAATACAAAGTACAAAGGACTGATTTGCGCGGAACGAATTCTCTTTATTCATGTAGACATATTATTTTCAATCATCGTGACTTTAACCAACGTGACAGTGCGATGGCATCTCAATTAACGGCAATATTGTGTACGAGCAAGCGTCCGATTTCTGAACGCTTATACCAATTAGAACGTTCTAAGGATGAGAACGTCAGTCAATCCTTGCCCTTCGGCCCCCTAGAGTCCATTCGCCGCATCCTTGCCCTCTAATTAGTCTGTTCGATAAACTGGATTACATCTCGCACACATCTCCTTTATCCTCTGTTGTTTCTACGTTGTCCTTTATACAACTATAGTTTATAAAACTATATCACATTTGAATAAGTCCGAGTAAATATCATTGTACATAATGTAAAAATGCTTTATAAAAATTTGGAGATAACAATTTACACACATATCTAAATGTAGAAAAATTTTTTAGCACAATTTACAAAATTGTAATTTATTAAAAATTTAAAAGTTATAAAAAATTTAATAATTTTGTTAATATAAATATGAATTTACTGAATTATTAGTTTCAGTTATATAGTATATTGTATATATTGCGGTATATTGCGTGTACAATATTTTATAAATATACAGGTCCTCTTTGCAAACGTGCTTAATACGAATATTTGATTACTTAATTACAGTATATTACTATATTAAATGATATAATCACGCATGTTCGAAATCAATGTAAATTTTAACTCCCTTCTCTCGCTTTCTCTCTCTCTCTCTCTCTCTCTCTCTCTCTCTCTCTCTCTCTCTCCTCTCTCTCCTCTCTCTCTTTCTCTCTCTCTCTCTCTCTCTCTTTCTCTTTCTCTCTCTCACACATACACACACATTTTGATAG
>Ga0157364_1003035_pt1 | contig 16092 bp, 7 predicted proteins | sample AttsexASBM2_FD_111476 | JGI IMG/M metagenome (GOLD analysis project Ga0157364, IMG submission 111476) | Fungus gardens microbial communities from leaf cutter ant in Ribeirão Preto, State of São Paulo, Brazil - Atta sexdens ASBM2 | ecosystem: Host-associated > Fungi > Mycelium > Unclassified ...
AAATCTTGGGGGTGCCAAAACCATTTGGAGGAATTTTACAATAGCCATATAATAAGAAAATATCTATTAACGATAAGGGTACGTTCTATTTGATGTTTATTATTATTTTTACGTGTTTACTTGGATTCATGATGTAAAAAAAAAGGTGTAATCCCGTGGACTAAGAGAGTGAATTTGGAACCAAATTTGATTGGCTGTTTTATTATGTTAATGCTATTATATGCAGGAAAGTGCATTTAGGCTCATTTTCAAATTTGATTGATTGTTTCCTGTATTGCTATCGCACAATGTTACATTTTTTTTTCATATCATCTTTGTTGTTTATCAAATGTTAAATAAAGAAAAATAAAATTCGCGAGCGTTGTGAGCACCAAGTGGAATGCACTCTAAATATGTATTAATATTAATCAATTTACTTCAATAAAATTATTAATTAAGATTAATTTATCAACATCATTAATGCGTACCATGAATCTTTTATATTTTTGATCTAAATATTTTTGATCTAGTAGATTTGAATAAAATTTAAAAATCGAACGAACAGTTTAATGGAATTTATATTCTTTTTAAAATAAAAAGAGATGCAAATGGGGTCGACAGTCCACAAAGGGTTGAACTAGTTGCTCTGCATAATGCATAATAATCAGACATATCCTCGTATAAGCGTCGTGCTATTAACTACGTTAACATTAACATTCGCGATTTAATCTCTCCCCATTGTGTCGCACATTTAATTGAGCAAATCTATATCAGTCTCGTTGTTCTTCAGCTCATCTGCATCGATATTTTAGATATTGATTTTACGAGGGCAGGAAAAATAGAGAGACAACAGACAGATAACGTGAGTTCGATATTCAGAAAATAATTCGATTTCGCGTCAATAAGCTCGGTAGCAATCCTGTTAGCAATTTGTGGGGCGGAGTATCATACGAAGTATGCCCGTTGCAATAATCCGAGTTAGTTTAATTCGGATAGCATCGGCAGGGAAGATCTCGATGGTATCCAATTCTATATCGGGCGTCTCGTGGTCCGCGATAATTCGTCGATATTAAACCAACATTCTCCTTTTCACCCCATCCCAACGTTCGCTTTTTCTCTTACCGCATGCCCGAGATAATTGCGAGCCACAAGTGTCCGGCACGTAATTTCTAGTATTTCATTTATAAAGAGGAAAGACGTGGATTGCATTGCTTATGAGAGAATTACACAAATTAAGATTTCCATTATTACAATTCAATAATAACGATTCCAATAATTAAATAAATTAAACAATACAAATATAAGGTTAAGAATCAATTCAGGATAAAGTATAATATTAAAATTAATATTATTGTAAGCAATATAAAAAACATTCATATGGTATGAAGATTATAATACCGTAAGTTTCCTCTCAATTTATAATAGGTAATTGATTCAGTGAAAATTAATATAACTAAACAAAATATTATAAAAATTTTTAATAATTTTTGGACATTCGAATAATCAGCAGTTGCAAATAGAATATGAAGGATGTATACATCTTCGTTACATTAATTTTCACTGGACCAACCTATTGTAAATTGAGAGGAAGATATTATAGATTTCGACTTGCGATACGATTGTGACTTCTGGAATAGACTAACAACAAGTTTCGATGGGAAGCCGATTGAATTTAGGCCGTATTATACCATAATTATTATTTCCAACATGAGAGTACACATGCGCTTTTTATATGTTGAACATCTTGCGTAGTTACCAGTAACATTTAAATTTATTTTTTAATATTGAGAAGGATCCGATAGGGATTGAAACGTCTATATGTTTTTATATTGCTTACAATAACATTGTTACTCATACTTTAGCCTGAGTTGGTTCTTAGCCCTATATTGTATCGTCCAAAATTACAATTTTGCAATTCGCGGTGCTTTTTTAGAGCCACTCGAAATTATCCTACGCAATTATTTAAATTTAAACACGTCTCTTGTCAGAATCGCGTTTCATTTACCGATATTGCAATATTGCGGAAGAGTAAAATCAAATTAGTTGGACGCGAATATAATATCGCGTATTGAAATTATCGGGTTAATACAGGATGGCCTTATACTATTCGATACATCGAAACATGATCACGTTAGGTAACGAGCTGTGAATTCGAAATGTAGAGAAATGTTAAATCATAAATTCGAGTTTAAACTATCGCACGTGAGAAGCCTTGGTATATCTCTGAGTTTGTAATTTGACTTATCGTAGCTCCCCAAGCGGAACAATAAGTTACGTTAACGTCAAAATGATATTTAATTGAATTGGAAATTATTGAAAAGTAGCTTTTAATGATCATTTTATAGTCATTTTGATATCATTTTAATAGCCATGACACTTTGCTTGTTTTAGCGCCGAGACACTACCGAACCTCTAAATCATAATGACTTGTTATTCTGCTTGGGTTCGTTTAATTTATTTAAAATCACAAAAAATTTGAAAAAAAATTCTTAAATACTCACTTGTGAAAGCTTTAACGAATTTATATTCTGACAGAGGTCAGACTGTGTATTATTAATTTTTTATAGATTTAAATTTATCTACCAGAATTTGATAATAAAAAATCGATTGTGTCAATTCGATATTCGTTCTTACTAATTTTGTTAAATATAAAAAAGTACCTGCTATTCTATAGAATATACTTTTAACAACCAAACGTTTTGTTAATTTATGAGACGATTTTTTTATTTTTTGCTAATAAAGAATCAATATAATTGAATATTCACTTATTTTTATTACTTTATTGACAATTATTTATAAAAGAAACTGTTTAATTTTAAGATATTAAAATGTTTTATTTCTTATCTTCTTTTTTTAAATACTTTAAGTGTTTTAGTTTTAAACAAGCATGCAATAAAAAAATGTTTAGTTTTAAAAAAGTGTCTTATTTAAAAATATATAAATGTGTTCAATTTTTTAAAGTATTATTTGGAAACACAAAAATGTTTAGTTTTGAAAGATATTTTAAATTGAAAACGCTAAAAGTTGTTTTATTTTGGATAATGTTAGTTCTTAGATATTTTTTACGTTTAAATTATGCGTTCTAAATAAAGACAATAATTTATACTTGTATTTATTTATTAAACATTAAATGTAAACATTGTGTTTTAAATGTAAACATTTTAAATACTTTACTTTTTACAGTACAGTTATTTATTTTATATTCTTTTTTCATAAATTACTGATTTTTCATCCTAAAATATGTCTAAAATCTGATGATAGAGCAATTTGTTTCATTATTTTTTGTAACCAAAAATATATTTTATATATATATATATAATATTATCTATAAGAAACACCTAGTGTTGAAACACTCCTGATTAGAGTTACTTTTTAATTTTCTTTGTCCTGTGTAATCAAGTACTTGTTTTCAAGTATCATATTATAAGTATAATACTTTAATATTTAACATGTATAAAAAATTGGTAATTATTAGAATTTCACTTTTAAATTATATTTATAAATGCTGAAATTCGAATAGCACTGACAAGAATTGTATTCATAAAAGTGATAATATTTATTATTTTTATACTTTAGAAAAAGAGGCATCGTGCTAGATTTGCAAAGTTACTTTTCAAGACTACAAAAGGGAGGTACGAGCCAAATAAAATTACATATAATTTATAAACAATAAACGTTTTGATCTAATATGAAGTTATTGTTAATATAACAACAAATTTTTGAATCTGAATGAATATGAATAATTAAAATTAATAATTAAAATCTAATATAAAAAATGCATTATTTTTAGTTTATTTTTTCATTTTTAGTTTCTCAATTCTCCTTAACTGAGTTCATTGTGAATCCATAATATTTAATATACTATTTTAATGTAACGTTTTTTCTATTTCTTCCAACGTAATTTCAGAATTAATATAAAAAAATATAGAACTTTTTTATTTTTATAAGGAACTATAAAAAATATTAGTGTAATTATTTTTCTTCATATTAATATACTGAAAAAAATAGACTAAATTAAAATAAATATTCATTATAACTGCCAACTAAACATTTACTTAACAATAAATAAATATTTATTTAATAAAAAAAAGTGATTGTTAAATCAAATTATTGTTTTTTGTACCACAGAAATATATTTTTATATTTAATAAATATTTAGTTGGTACTATTCAAATAAATATTTATTGAAATTTAGGATATATTTTTCTCAATGTAGAATGTTGCTAACTTTATAAATTCATCCAAGCCAATTTTCAAGTTTCCATATGTCGGAATTTCTCCGAAATAAAGAAAAAAACCTCAGAGAACTTTTCTCGTTAAAACTGAACACTTATATATACTTAATGAACGAATACCGAATGAAGCAAATAAGCGAACGCGAATGTTCGAACATTCTCCAGTTTAAGCCATTTGTTTCTTTTCTTGATATTTTATCGAGTCATTAGTCAGATCATAGTGTTCATGTACAGCAAGTGAAATTGTGCATCATTTATGCAACAATATCAAACAACAAACTTTCGTGTTCGGTGTTCGTAGGTTTACATCCGGCTAACAGAACGTAAACAAGTTATCTAATTCTCGCGCAAAATTCTTGGAAACCGATACTTGAGGTACAGGTTGAGCGATCATACGTCACGCGAGGGGGGGAGGTGCAAGCGGGAAATGCGCGTGCCCTACAGTTCCGTTCGGCGTCGCATCGTGTTTAGATCGCGGTCGATTGCGATCGCTTTCCTTTTCTCCGCTCTCGTTTTTTATTCATTCGCGTCGAATTTTACGTTTTCGAACGAACGACACAAACGTCGAAGCCGTGATGGATCTCGCGACGGTTGATTCATCCGCGATCGACGTTATTCGATACGCTCTGGTCGGCCGTCGAATCGGTTTCGAGCGAGTCGCTATTGTTTCGCCCCCTTGACATTTACGCGTCCTCGGAGTGTTGAAATTCTGGTGATAGACGACGTCAATCTCGGTGTTAATCGGCACGAGTGAGAGCAATTAGTAAGTGTCGGTTGAGAGAGATTCGTTGGCTGATAGGACGACCTATGTCGGAGTAAACGTAGGAATTTGTGTGCCTATACGCCGACATTTTGCATCGTCCCGAATCGAGTATAGTATTATTAATGGAGATTGAGATAATCAGGGATCTGCTAAAGGATTACCGAGAAGGATTACGAGGACAAGAGGTTTTTGTTATCTTTCAACTTGGGGTAACGGTAAGTCCTTCGCTATGTTCGCCATAACCGTCATTTTTTGAATTTTTCATTAGCCAATCAGCCGCGAAAGTAACGGAAGTGTCGCGCGTGGAGATCATGACCGGTAATGGCGGTATTTTCGTCGTTTTATTTAGCATTTAAGCACGGTGGCGAGGAAAGGGTCGTTACAGTAAACGTAATAAACCATAAGCTGTAAGAAATTGGTCGATTAAGGGCCGCTTACAATGAGAATAATAAATTACTCACATTATGGTGTAATAAGTTGTAATATGATATAAGAAATTGATTAATTACTGCCAAATGTGAAGAGAATAATCAATTATGATTTGTAAATTTTTTACAGCTTGTCACTATACAGTATTTTATTTCCATTGTAGACGGTTTATTGGATGGTCGATTATTTTTCTCACATTCAACCGTGATTGGTCAATTTCTTACGGCTTATTATCTTCGTTATAAACGGCTCTTAAAACATATATTTTCGTAGTAAAGGAGCTTGTTCCTTAATCGTATTACGTTAGACTTTCCACACTTAGGAAACAAGTAGATAATTAGTTGAAGAGAAAAAAGGTAGGATGGGAAGTGCGAAAAACTCAGCTACGAAGAAAAAATTAAAATCTCTTATTTGTACTTAATTCTTTACTTTTAATTATTTTATTTATTTAATTAACCTACTTCGCGCTATCTATCTTAAGTAATATAGTATTGCTATCGATACATAAGTTTTACATACAAGGAGACAGATCACTTTTATTTAATGTAATATAAAATTTTTAACATATTTTACATTTTTAATTACGAATTAATTAATTAATTAATTATTTATAATTTAACTTTTAATGAATACAAATAATTTAATTATTAATTTAAAAAGAAAGAAAGAATAAATGCACTGTTAAATTTAATCTAGAAATGATTGATATGGACTATATAATCGAAATGTCCCGAAATTTTTTGCCAATTGCTTTTGTGTAGATAGATAGGACTAAACTGAGTTCAAAAGTCTTCATTTTGCAATTTTTGCAAATAGTTAAGATATTAATTATTAAAAACGAATTACCGAATATTGATAGCGCTTGGCAAAAAATTTCTTTTTAAATTAATAATTAAATTATTTGCCTATTAAAAGTTAATTTAAATATTTTGTAATTAAAAATATAAAATGTGTTAAGAATTTTATATTACATTAAATAAAAGTGACCTATTTCCTTGTCTTGAATGTCTTAAATGTCTTCAATAATTTTTTTCTCAAATACTATCAATTTTACAGAAAAACTGCCAGAGACAAAAATTGATTATTTTTTTCTTATAGAACTCTAAGAATTTTTTCAGAAGTTCTTCAACTTTTTGGTATTATATTTTTTTATTTTTAACTATTTTATTAACATGAGAAGATACGGTATTAAAAAATTTTCAGAACTTTATGAGAAAAAAACAATTTTTGTCTCTCTCTGTTTTTCTGTAAAATTGATAGTATTTGAGTAAAAAATTATTTAAAATCAATATTCGACAATTTTTAGTAATAATATCTTATTAACTATTGCGAAAATTGCAAAATGGTAGAGGTAGTCTTACTTTTGATTCAATTTAGTCCGGTCTATCACAAAAGCGCTTAGCAATAAATTTCAAGACACCCTATATAGTTAAATGTCTCCTCATAATATTTTTATCAATAAAACATATAATAACACAAAATTGTTTAAATATTGAAATCATTTATTACAGTATTGACTACCACCTACGTTCCAAAACTTTATTCTGAGTAAGAGAGATTTTAATTGGGATATAAAAATATTCCAGGTTTACATAAAAAAATCAAGGTGATTCCGAGTTAAAAAACTAAAAAGCGACGATGGAGAAAATATTATTTCTTTGCCCAGAAAATAATAATGAATCTAAAAGGTTCATAAAAATAATTAGGTCTCGGAATAGTAATTATAGGACAAAGGCTAACCGATGCATTTAATTTTCTCTGCTCTGAAAGGGCTTTAAATCCTACCAACAAATGATCGTCGTGCAACTTTTACGTACTTTTATGTTCTATAGATATCAATAATTTCCAAGAACCTATTTAATTACGTAAACCTGTTGGGTAACAGTTTAATGAAGTTGATTCTGCGTTTTCGCGCTTATCCCATTTAATTCTACATCTTCCATACATATATAATCTTGAAGCAGGAAGAACTCTTACTAATTGCGCATTTTGAGTCGTAATCGCTGCATATGTACATACATAATACATATATATTGCCACAAAGCATTATCAATATTTTTGCGCAAGATAGTACTGTTGATTTGCAAAATTTGTTTTGCATACCGGATATTAAAATCCACAATTATAGTTCTTTTTACCGAGTATTTCGCGAAATTTCTATATCGAAAAGCACATGCTTCCTACGAATACGAGGAAACAGATCTGTTCACGAAATCTTCGTGAACAGATAAACATATTCGCTCCACTGCACACGAGAAACATATTCACTCATCGGTCGATGCGTCGACTGCTATACTATTCCACCCATGCTATATTCTATTTGCTTCGTGTACTTCCGATTAATCCTTCCCTTCCAATGATCCTCTCATCAGCATATGGTTAATTAACCATTCGGTACAATACATGCACACACAAACGCATACCGAGGTTTCGCCTGTTATTTCGAGCGGCATCGCTGAGGTTTCACTTTTCCGTACGCTGTCATACATTTCGTCTTATTCATGCGATCATAAATTCATTCGTTGAAACGCATTACCGATGGTCGTCCGTAAATTTCGTTCGTCATTGCATTCTCGATCCGATGTAATTTCGCTGAATTTATCGATATGAGAAACATTAGAGGTTTCTTTTTTTTAAAATTTATGGAATCAATACGTAATTTTTATATACAAATGAATGACATTATTGAGTGCTATGCTATGCCTTCAACGGTTGTTAGTAGAATACATAAAAGTCAACAAAAAATAAAAATAACTTTCTTTTGATATTTAATATTAATGAACAGTCAAATTTTGTAAAAAATCAATTTGACTTTTATGACGTCAAAATAAAGTTATTTTGACTTTCTCTTGACTTGGACAGTAGTGTTCCTTGAATAGTAGTGCAATCTATGCTAAAAGCTAAAAACAAGCAGAGACAAGCTTTTAAAAATTCAGTCCATTATACGTACATCAGTTTGGACTCCCTGGACTGTGTTCGAAAACTTTACTTTGACAAAGGATCTGTCCAGAACCGATTCGATTCTCTTTGAAACATATTGTTGAATACAAAAATCTAAGAGATGTGTATTTTTTTTGTATCAGCCCAATTTGAAATCTAAATAATGAAACAATTCCTCGAAGCTAATGTCTATATTTGATTCCAATCAATTATCAACGAAATAATGAGATATATTGAAAAATGTTTTAGGCTTAAACAATTTAAATGTTTTAAATGTTTTAACTTTTAATTTATGTTTTTTTTTATATACTTTATAACTATATATACTTTTAACTATATATACTTTTTATGTATCTACTTTATAACTATATATTTAGATTTTTAAAATTTAATATTTTGAAAATATCCCCATCCTTATTAAGTTTTGAAGAATTGTTTTACTCTTTAAGTCTCATATTGAACCGATATATATAAAAATATTTCTTAAGGTGACCCTACACGATTATTAATACTGATCAATAATAATTTCAATAATACTGATAGTATGCATCAATATTTTAAATATTTTTACAATGCCTTATACGATCAGTATTATTCACAATATATTTCACTTCAGTACAATATTTATTGCACTGTGACAGTACTGTGAGATGAATTCTAATAAAGCGCTGGAGAATCAAAATTCACCGTCAGTATTCTGTATCCATCAATATTAACCACACGATCAATAATATTGTCAGTATTTGTTAAATACTGACAGTATTATTGATCATGTAGAGTTACCTTTAGATTTTTAACAATATATTTTATGGAGAATCGAATCGGTTCCGAACAATTGTCACACATCCTTTGTAAGTAAAAGAATTAACTTATGGGTTGGCATTTATAATTGATTTTTATTTTAAGACCTATTCAATACAACTTTGCCTTCTTCTTCTCTTTTAATGAATACGACTCTGTAATCTGTTTAAGACATTACTTTAAGACATTACTTAAAACAGTCTTAAAATAAGAATCGACTATGAATATCGGCTCAAGAGTTAACTCTCTTATTCAGAATAAAGTTTTGGAATGTAGCTGGTATATTATAATAGAAATATTACAATAGAAAACTGAAATGACAAGAGATTTTAAGTTTTAAGCAGTTTTGTGTCATATATTTTATTGATATTCTATTATAAGGAAAACTGGACCACATATCGCGTATCATTTCAAGATTAAATTTAACATCCAATTTGGCAAAAATATCCCATATGACTATTCCCAGATTAATCTGTGACGCTAGATCGCAGCATATGTGTTATCTCACACGATCACAATTCCATCATTGTGATTATTATCGTGATTATTATCGTGAAATATATAATAGAAATACGGAATGGAATTATATGAAATATATAATAGAATTTGAAAAACACCCTTTAAGTTGCTTACTCCATTAATTTTATTCATCCCTAGAAGGTTAGTTATAACGATCTCATTGTATTCAGTAATACCAACATTAATTCTCTACTATGACATGCTTAAATTGATATCTCACGTCGCGACTATCTTCTTTAATTGGCTGATACGAAAAGCACAAATAGTTTTAGTTTTTTTTCACTATATTTTAAATCTTAAATTTAATACTCCTCTCTCTTAGATTGCTGGAATGTTCTGTTGTTTCTTGTTGAAAATTAATTATCAACTCACGTATTGTAACGGTCGTATTTAGCGTTCACGTTTTTATTAGGGAAAAGGAAACAACTATTTGATAATTGATCATGGGATGATATAACGTGAGGGAATATTGAATTTTTCATCTGATTTTTACGTGAAGCCAAATTGGCGTTACTACGATTTAGGGTTTAATAAAAGTCCGTTTGGCACGCATCGTTTGATAGATCTATAAAACGAAATACGAGTGACCATCATAAATACAAGCCTGAAATGAGGGCTGTGGTGCAATATGCTCGGACAAGCAATTCTTGGATATCAAAGACGCGGCGAGACGGAAGGGACCGTAGCTTCGAGACGTGTTTTTTATTTCTTTTTTCCACTTTCACCGATCTTCGCATGGTTTTAGTGTTCTTGGTCTCCGAATCCTTTTAATGGCGCCCAGAATGTTAACAAAAAGACACTTGAGATTCAAGGGCCTATTTGCGGATTAATCAGGAAAATTCGATTTGGATACTCGACATGTTAAGATGATTAATTACAGTCTGTAGTCAAATTGCACATTAAAATAATGTTATTGAACAAGAAGCACTTGGAACCAACTGCGATTAATTGTTATAATTGTCTACAATAAATATTTATATAAAGATCACAAATATAATTATTGCGATACGAGTGTATATAAAAATTGAAGATTCATTTTGCACTTTTAAATCTTTTAAATTAGAAAAGACGAGTAAAAAATGGAGTAAAAAATTGAGATAAAAAAAAATTATTGTCTCGAATTCTTATCTCTTTAATTTTAATTGATTAAACATCTTTATTAAAAGATCTTGTAATTAGCCTAATTTGATGATTTATTTTAATATTTAATATTTGATATGCAGGAATAAATTCCAAAAGATGCAAAAACGCGAAGATAAAGACGCGCGCTTTTATTACTCCCACATAAATTAGCATAAAATAATATTTCAGATAAGAATAGCTGAGCAGCTTCAGTGGATCATTTAATAGAATTTTCTTGGTGGCTTGTCGTCTTTAATTTTTTGGCTATTTTTTTTTTATTTTATCGCGTAAATTACTATACATATGTCACGAGAAGAAATCATATCTTTGCGGTACAGAAATTGATGCTTTCGCTTGCTTTCGTAAATAAATGTCTCTTTCAATAATATTGATTTTAATATTTATTTTTTGATGACTTATTATACTTAATCTTTTAATTTTTAACCGCTTAAATTAATGTACATTGTGAGAAAAAAATTATAATTTTGCAATGAAACGTGACACTTTGTTTGCTTCTGCAAATGACTTTTTTTTACATGCTCGATTTTAATGTTTATTCGCAGTTTTTCTGGTGAGTTATCACCTTTAACTTTTTACTTTCTCTTTTTAGTTTTCATCACATAAATGAATGTCAAAGCAAAAAGTTATATCTTTGTGAAACGGAAATTGATGCTTTCGTCTGCTTCTGTAAATGACTTTTTTAACGTTTATTCGCAATTTTCCTTGTGGCTTATCGTCCTTAACTTTTTATTTTCCTTTTTTTAATTTTCATCGCATATAAATGAATGTCAAAAAAGATTATTTCTTTACGGAACGAAAATTTTTGTCTGCTTCTGTAAATGATGTGACTTTTTGACGTGTTCGATTTTAATATTTATTCGCAACAGCGTTATAGCAAATTCTCCTGCTGCTTACAGTCGCGAAAATATTAAATCACATCTGGCGTAACATTTTACACGATATGACGTAATAGTACAGTATATAATATATCATCCGACTTTACATTTAATTCAGAGCGAACCGTGATACGCTTACTACGACTCGTCGCAATGTTAATTAATACTGCGCCGTGTAAGCAAGTTTCGTACTTCGTGCACGCTTCTATCTGCGAACAACGTCCCTCATCAGAAAACGAATTCCGACTAAACCCTCGGGGAAATTTGTTTATCTAATAGAGCATGACCACTTCCTCCCCCTTCTGCTATTTGATCCTTTCAGTCTAAAGATATTTTCGGTGAAAAATTTTGCGTTAAGCTCACGTTTGGCAATTTATCAAAAGTCACAGAAGTATCAACGCGTGACATTTTCAACGCGTTAATTAGACTAACGCGCGCTGTGAAACGCGCTGTGAAAAAAAAACGATGACTAACTTTTAATTATAGACTTGGATGAATTACAATCGATCATATTTAACCCTGGAATTCTACTCACATTTTTCTTAAATTAGCATTACTCTGTAAAAAAATTACATTACAGTAACATTGTTTATTAACATTTACATTATTACAATATAACTAACACTATTTTAATATAGAAGAAATTAAACTTTATAAATGTTATTTTAAGCCATCGAAATAACAAAAAAAAAAACTAAATTTGAATTAACATTTGGATAAAAATTTCCACAATAATATTTCAGAGTTAATTATGATTGCATTAAATTTTGTCGAATTAACTTTTCAATATCACGAAGCGTAAAAATTCTCTCAATGTATAAATTATTAAACATCTTGCAGATTTCACTTGGCGCAAGACAGACCATCGAAATCTACTAAATTTATTAATCGGTCATAAATTATGAATCGATCGCGTGACTTGACACGTTGAAATGTTCTCACGGTTATAACGTATGTGTATATATTTTTATCGCAGTCCTAGTGTGATTCTTGTATGAAAAGAATGATTTTAAGTAGCATCTAAAAATTTAACCAAATATAGATCTAAAAATAATTTTGTTGAACCAAATAATTACGTGGGAATCTCATTACGCATGTTGCAAAAAGTTTTGATATTCTATATAGCAACTAGAGTTTGAATGTTCTACATAATTATTTTAATTATTCGATAGTTATTTTCAGATTTGTATATAATTAAATTTTTAGATATTTCAGCAAATTAAAATGTCCTTTCTGTGGAGAAAAAGTTTTGATTAAAAATAGATGAATTAGAAATTCAAATCAATCAGCAGTCTGGTTGTCTCTTAATTAAAATTAGAATAAATTCAATCAGAAAATTTTAATTCGTTTATTTTTAACCAGAGTTCTAATTAATGCAACTAAACTCTCTTTTTTCAATGCTTGTTTAGGTGAAAAATCGAAACTCTAAGCTCTTAAATAAATTAATAATATTAAAGTTAAAAAATTTATGTAGGGGAGACCGGAGTTGGTTATCATATGGGGTTGATTGTCAAAATTGCTTATAACTCAAACAGGATGTGACAGAAAAATCTTTTTTTTTTATTGTAGATTATTGATATAATATTAATTATTATTGTTATATAAAATAATTTGAACCACAAGCATTGTATATATTATTTTAACGATTTTTAAGAAAATGAAGTTGGTGAGTAAATTTTTTTTATCATTTATTTTGATATCTGACAAATCTTTGGCACTACTAATCGCGATATCTCTGTATTTATAGAAAATGACATGTTTTAGAAGATCTGTGCTACAATTAATTAATCATTATCCTGACAAAGTTTGTAAATACTCTTTCTCTTTTATTAAAAATGGCTGAGGAGTAGATTGATTCAAAATGAGATAAGATTAGGCAATTAATTTCAATATCTTTAGAGAACACATTTATAGAGAATATACTTATATATATATATATATAATATTTTATATAGATATGTTTTTTATTTTTCATATAGAAACTACAAATTATTACATTATTATTTTATAATTAAAATAATCTTGTTTGAATTAATATCATAATTACTATTATTTCTCAAAATATAGAACTGATATTAAAATAAAAATTATATTTTTTGTATGTGTTGTCCATAACAAATATGCTACTGCTAATCCTAAAACGTGTGACAATCAATCCAGGATTAATTGTCATATATTTTCACAGCTTCATTTAAAATTAAATAACTTATTTTTACGATATGGTGAATTCACGAGTAATATTTTTTTTAATACCTAAAAGATATTAAAACGTAACATAATGTTTCAAAATCAGGCATTCACGTTTTTTCTAAAAATCGTTAATCAAAAACTGTGACAACCGGTCTCTCCTACATTATTAATTCAATTTTTTATCAGATAATCTTTTTTTTTCTTCAAAAAAACGGAAATTGCAATGCATACTTGAAAAGTGAAAAAGTTTCCGAGTATTGTAGCGATTCTCTTCACAATTGAAAGCTTTCAACGATATTGCAAAATACTAACTGCTTTTATTTTTTTCCCTTCGATTGTTCCATTATTTTCACGGAAGATCGACTGAAAAATCTGCTGCGTGTAAAAGTGCGTTCAAGAAGAATGGAATGCGTACACACATATACATATTTACATATGCATGAAGTAGCGTGTGCATCATATTCGTATATTTTGACTAGATTGATTCTCCAATGTGTCCAAGAGAATGTGTTGATCAATAGCTGTTACTTGGTTTAATGATGCAACTGGAGTGCACGTCCAGCGCGATGAAATGTTCCATATTATTATTAATAGACTGTTGATTGCATTAATAATGACATGTCCAATAGTGCGCATTATATTTACATCTACATAGCAACTATAATCTAAATTATCTACTGCCTTGCGCTCTCACGTATTTTAAATTCTCAAATATCTTAGAAATTGTTCTTAATAATTAATTGTAAATATCATTTTTCCACTTATATGATGTTGTATTATATTTCGCGAGGAATAATACGCGTAGGTATAATATACAGTATATTTTTATTTATCATATATTATGGGAAAAATATTTGTTGTCATTAGACTTTCGTATATATATATATATATATACACATATATTTTAATTGTCGTGTAGTTTTATATTTTAAATTATATTATGTTTCACACACAATAATTTACTGCGCTGCACAATTTGATATTCCATTTTAATTTTATTAATTTTCGTTGTACTTTATCGATAGAGAAAATTAAGCATATACCAGATAAACAACAATTGCGGATCTATATAAATTTTTTACAAATATAAAATGATTTTTCCTCTTTATTGTTGAAGTCCGGTGATTTAGACCAGGCTTTCCAAATTTATATATATATATATATATATATATATATATATATCATGACACACTTTTAAAAACGTTCGTGATTTACCTTTAATAAATATGAAAAAATGACGAGGAAGGAGCAAACTAATAATTTATTTATATCTTTTTACTCTTCTTACTTTTTAATTTTTTATTGAATATAATTTTACAAATTTATTTTTCATATAAATAATAAGGTACGTGTGAAGAGCATCCTTATTGCTTCTGTTAATGTACTCTAAAGAATATGATTTAACATCACTTGTGTGAAAGTGGATTTTCAACGGTACGATGATAGAAATCAAAACTAAATTTTAAACTGCAAGTATCAAATTCCTTGTAACTGAAAATGATTCATATTCGATGATCAAAGTATCACTCTAAGGAAATGTGAATTTAATATTCCGCATTGTTTACATAATTTTTACCATATTGATATTGATATAAAGAGTTTTTAAATCCGCACTATTATTAATATTAACGCGGTGAGAATTATATGAACACCGCGGGATATTAAATTTATATCCACATTTTTTTTTAGAATGATACCTTTGATATCGATATCGAATACCACTCATTTTCAGTTGCAACGAATTTGATACTTGCAGTTTATTTTGAAATTTAGTTTTGATTTCTATCATCGCATCGTTGAAAATCCAATTTCACACAAGTACGAAGTCATGAAAGGGCATGTGTATGTAAGTTCGTTCATGAAGTAATAAAATGTAATTTAACATTTTACAATTTTTCATAATCTATCAAAGATTAATTTGTAATTCATATTACTTTGAGCATACCCGATTTAAAATATATTTAATAAAAAAGATTCAAAAAAAATGTTGAAGTATTTTTAAAAGATATTTGAATTAGGACGTATTTTATTATTTTCGTGAGTTTTTTTACTGTCATTTCTTTGAATGATTGTAATATCTTAGAAATATATCACAGGCATGCTTATTAGGGAAGTTGCGGGATTTCAAGCATTAGTTGACGTCACGTTATTCAGCTATAACTGCTGTAGGACTTATAATTCAGTAATGTTTCGTTGTGCTTTAAGAGTGCTTCTCGTT
>Ga0157364_1003036_pt1 | contig 16092 bp, 8 predicted proteins | sample AttsexASBM2_FD_111476 | JGI IMG/M metagenome (GOLD analysis project Ga0157364, IMG submission 111476) | Fungus gardens microbial communities from leaf cutter ant in Ribeirão Preto, State of São Paulo, Brazil - Atta sexdens ASBM2 | ecosystem: Host-associated > Fungi > Mycelium > Unclassified ...
AAATTTTTTTATTAAGTTAAATTACTGTATAATTAATGTATAATTAAATACTAAACAAACTATTAAATATTCTATTTTTTTTACTATTAAAGTACAGTAAATATTTTTCGAGAGAAATTTATGTGAATCTAGTAATAGGAAGTAATAGGAATATATGGAAGATTTTAAGCTTGTTCCTATTAGGTGTGCCTGTTTGGAGTTGAGAATATTATATTGGGTTGTCCGGAAAGTTCGTGCCGCAAAAGATTTAAATTTAATAAATGTATACTAAAATTTAAATCTTCTGTGTTTCAATTTTCCTTCAAAATCGGCACAAACTTTCCGGACAACCCAATATTATGAATGTACATTGAAATTGTAAGTATAATTAAAATAATTGTATAATTAAAATAATTATTTACAATATTAAATTAAATAATTTACATTTCAAAATAATTTATGTATTATATAATTTACATCTATTAAATAGTTTTACGTCTATTTTAATATTATAATATGTTAAAATGAGTCAATACTCAAGCTGGACAAATGTAGATAGGTATAAAGATTGAGGGCACATTAATAGAGAACAATAAAAACTTTTTTAATTTTTATTTAAAATATTATAAAATGTTAATTTTTAAATTAAAAAATATTATAAAAAAAAGAAATATTGAAAAGCAGATATTGATTTTAAGCAAACAAAATTAAAGCAATAATTAATAATTCATTCAGTAATGAGTAAATTGACTTAAAAGTACATTAATAGGGACAAATACTCTTCCATTTAAACGTAGTCCGTAATTGGTCATATTTGAATTATTTCATAAACTATTGCTTAAAATAAAAACTTATAAATAATTTTTTTATTTAATCTTTTGAAAATTTTCTTGTTGTAATATTCTAATTCGCTAATTTCGGGACACTTTCGGGATATACACATATAATAGTAACACACATATAATAGTATACACATATAAACACATATAGTATGGTAATTAGAAACATAATTAGAACGGAGCATGAGCAATTTTAATCGGAAAAAGAATTCTCGCCGGCACGCGCCTCATACGATATTTTGGCTTGATGTGTGGCCAGCACGCGAAAAACATGTGGCCTGTATGTGGAACATAAAATGCGGTTGTTTTGCCATCGAAGAAGACTTAAGAATGTTGAGAAAGAAATACGGTGGAAACGGCAAGAGTTTCATTACCGGGAATCTTTTCTCGCGTTTGCTGTAATAATGTACTTTTGTTTCTCTATATTATCTTCAATCGATAGATCGTTATCACGATAAGAAATTATTTCATCAGCGATTATTAACTGCAACAAATAACTTTCTTCAACAAGCGTTATCGCGGTTATTCTGTAAAAAATACCGAGATTTACGCCATTCCTCAAAAGTCTGAAGTTTCAGATAAATTCAATGCATTAATGAAAATTAATTAATTAGCTGAAAATCGCCGACGTTCGTTTTGCGTGCAGACGAGCAAACGAACTCGATAAAATACGGCGGCTGCAACCCCTTCCATCCGCAGCGACCGCGCCGCGAAGCTGCCTACAGTCGACGTCGAAGCGGAGGCGCGCGAGCGTCGGTGTCCGCGCCGACCAGTCCGCGCGGGACGCTCGACGAGCGAGGATCGTGTTCTTGCCTTGTTCTCCAAGTCTCTCAGGTGCATCGGTGGTTAACAGCGTGGGAGGAAGAGAAAAAGAGCACTAGTTTTCGCACGCAGTTCCGTAGGACCGACGACATCGTAAAGGAGGAGAGAAAAAAAACGGCGGCGATCATAGAGAAGAACTTCTCGCGAGACGACCGGGACTCCGGGAGTATTGGAGCACAGATGGTGAGAGGTGAGAAGCCGACAAAATACGCGTATATATGTATGTATGTATGTGTGTGTGTGTGTGTGTGTATGTGTGTGTGTGTGTGTGTGTGTGTGTGTGTGTGTATGTGTGTGCGCGCAATATATTTATGTCCCTTCGCACGAAATACGAGAGGCACTTTTGCGTGCAATCGATCGGCCTCCGGAGAAACTCCCTTAGTTACCACTTACCCACCCTTAATAGAGCCAGCTCCGACGTGACGATGGCCGGATCGGTCGCGAGAGAGATCATTTCTCTCGTGTACGAGACGATGCGCGGGTTAATGTCCGTTAATCCTGGGATCGGAACTTAATCCGTCATGTTAATCGAATCCGAGCGAAATTAGCTGCTTAGTCGTCTAGTCAAAATATGATCGAAGAGATGCGACATGATGTCCGAATAATTTTGTAATTTCGATGTCGAAATTAACATCTGTTAAATCTTTTACGTGGGTTAATTCGATGAACATGGGTTTAATTTCGTGCGAGTTGGGATCATTGCTCGAGGAAATTAGATCGACACGATATAATAGTTCATGTAATGAAATAAATTATACGACATTGATATATCTTATAAATCAATTTCAAGAGAAATCAATTATTAATGACACCTTCCTTTATTTACACATACAATATTTTTGTTTTTGATAAAAACGAAACTTCGAAGATGTAAATAAAAGAAGGCGTCCTGTAATAATTTATTATATCAATAATATTTTATATATATATATATATATACGCATATAATATTATAGTTTATGTACAATATATATATATATGTGTATGTACACACAGAGATAAAAATAATAAAGTCAAGAATGTCTACAAATTGATGCTGTAAAAGAAAATTATTTTTATACCATTTTTATATCATAATTTTTTATCATTTGAATGTGATATTTTACAACCCATTGCGACCAAAAGAGTCAAAATGTTCCATAACGAAGCGAAAACCTAATCGCTGCTATCCGATTAACGATGAGAAATGGTACTCCCGAGAGCGTATTTCGGTCTCTCAAATTCGATACCTCAAATGAAATTTAAAGCCCGGCTCCGCGACAATCGATCCCATTCAAATTTAAATTTTACCTTAAATTTAATCACTCGCAGACTGACTTATTAGTTTCGTTTGACGTAAGGTGACCATGGAGCTGAAGCAAAATTTGTTCAACTGCTCCATTGAGTGTAATGAATAATTGATTTCGAGCTTAAGTTGGAGCGAATGAATCGGAAATTTTCCTTCGCGACCGGTATATTCATATGTTTCCTAGAATATCTGATCGGTCAAAATGTGATATGAGGGATAAAAATATTCTTTTAGGAAAGCTTATCGCTTATACTTGGCTATGTCAAATAATAAATGTAAGCTCGTTCGCTTAAATCGTGATTTTTCTGGAAATATATATTTTTGCAGATTCATAAATTATTTATAGATGAATCAGTAATATAATACACGTGTCGTACGTTATTTAATATGTTCTCAAATTCCCTCAGGTTTTTTTTGGAATTCTCTTGTAATCTCTTGTAATATGCGTTGTCTATTTCTTACTTCCAATATTTTAATTATAAATAATATTTTGTTGACTAATTTTAAAATGGAATGGACAGAAATCGCATATGCGATTATGCATTAAATTCAAGAAGCGTGATAATGATCGCAGTAGAAACAGTAACGATGCGTCCGGCACAAAAAAATGTCTGACTGCAACCGGTCTGTCTCTACTTAAATTACATATCCAGTCTGTTCTATCTCTGTCTATCTTTATATTTTACATAAACGTAATAAACGTAAGATACATAATAAATGCATCCAGCAATAAATACATTTTCTTGTCACAAAAGTATAAAGAAAGATTGAATTCCGTTGGATTGAGTGTATCTATTATATTATCCTTTCCTTGCTTTATTAATTAACTCATCCTAAACGATAAATTATTTTCTCTCTCTTTACATCGAGACTTTGTCTCCCTTTTCCTTCAAAGAGCTGGGAATTGTTCCAGAATAATAATAAATTGATCTGCTCGTCCTTCTCTTTCATTTTATTTTTCTCTTTCTATTCTATTCTCTTCCTAGATACAACACCTGTTCACCCATAAACGCAAATTACGCTTTCCGCGTGCCGGACGAGAGTGTCAGTCACGAAATGAGCCTGTCGGTCTTCCCGCGAGATCCAGCGTGAACGACGTTAAATTTACATTGGCGTCGCGAGGCCGAGAAATCGGCCGGCTGTCGCGCTGGACTGGGACCGAAGGTGCTTAAATTTAAGTTCCACTCGAATTTCGGAGTGATATAGCCACGCCGAATCGAATGTGCAACGCGACGTATATATTTAAAACCCATTAAACAATTTCGGACAGATACGTTGCAACTGGTTCTAAGAGGTCCCGACAATCACGCGGTAATCGACTGCAATTCCATTTATCATTTTGTTCCCTTTTCTTCATTGCTTGTTTTACTTGCTGTTTTAATTACTATTTTAATTAGAGTATGTACATAAGCATCGCAATAAATAAAAATAAAAGTAATATCAGAGATTAATAGTTGAAATATATTTTTAAAGCTCACAAATTATAAAAAAGAATAAACTTAAAATTTTATTATATTCAATAAATTTTTTTGCAAGATATTATATTTAATTATCTCGTTGTAGTACATGATTTCTGTTATTATATTATTGGGCATGAGAAGCTCGAGCTTATCGATTAATATTAGTCGAAAAGATCTCATGCTATGATTGTTTAATCGTTAATTCTTATCTTTCTATTTTAGTCTCGTTATTTGACTCTATCAAACTCTTATCCTTGAAACTTAAAGTTAAATTTGAAAAATAATCTTTTGTCATTTCACATAATCATTTTGCCGATATATTTTTACGAAATATATTTACCTTTATTTATTACGCTTCGTTTTTATTTTTCTTGTAAAAAAACATGGTTATCGATTAATTGTAGTTAAAACATTAAAAGACAAATTTGATTAATTGATATAAATCAAATACATAATTTGACATTTATCTGATGATTAATATCTTCGTATTACGAAGAGAGAGAGAGAGAGAGAGAGAGAGAGAGAGAGAGAGATTATTGATAATTTCAAATAAAGTATATTTTTCATGATTAAATTATATCAATGTATTTTGGACTTTGGAGCGCAATATATTTAATAATATTCAGCAAAATAAAATATAATTGATTTGGTGAATTTCTCATGATTGGTGGATGTAAATTTTTTCTCGCATTCTCGACATGACGTGTGCCAATTCTGTCGTTATGTAGCAATACAAATTCGTTGTGGAATTCTCAGTGCATATCGACAATCGCGGTTAAAACAATAGCGGAACGTTACTCATTCAGTTGAGTCAAAGAATCGTTACCGAATGACTCTACTGAAGTTTCTCATGATCACATTACTGTCAACGTATTTGCCTATTGTCTCTTTGTCGTATGCAATATCAAAAATGATTTATTGGTAATATAATTTTTTTTCAGCTGTTCTATTTTTTAATTTTTTTCAGCTGCATATATAGATAATATTAGAAATTATAATAATATTAGAAATTAATATTAAAAATTATATTTTGCAAATAATGAAACAATATTTAATTAAAGATTTATTGTAACATTGTAAATAATTTTAATATTGTGTTTAAAATTAATTAGCTTAAAAATAGAATTAATTTTTAATACTATATTATAATATTAAAGTTTTAAAATTTTATTTTAATAAAAAACATTTTTATATCTCCCAAAATATTTTAAAAATGCTATAATATATTTATAAGAAGATTCACTGTGCTAAAATATTTCTGTTAATATATTTTTATTGAATTTTTCATTTTCTTATATATATTTATTGCATAAAAATATTATGTTAAAATTACGGAAATTTATATATAATTAAAAGTAATTTAAATTTGAAGTTAAATATTACAGAGTTTACTGCACACATTCATGTTGTGTAAATAATGTGTAATATTTTGTACCTAAAAATAAATAAGTAATAAAATTGAGAAAAAGAAAAGTTTTAAATTAATGAAATAGTCATATTTACATTCAACGGAGAATTCCCGTTTATTGAGATATTCCAAGGAAAGATCATCGCACGTGACGTTTAATTAAGTATTGCATTAATGAAGTAATGTAAATGATGATCTACGATGTCAAGGTTTTGAAATTGTGTCAGATACACCTAATTAAAGATATACTAGATAAACTATTCGGAGTCTGGCTTGACGTTCATAATAAAGTCTATTTTAATTAATCGTTTTTATGAAATAATGATTAACCATTCTAATGTAGCGGATCTTTGAAATATCACAAAGATATTTTTATGAAATATATTATGCTTATAATATTTTATAATTTATATAGTTATTGTTAATTAAAAAAATATATATCATTTTTTCGCGAATCCGTTATTTTAATGTATGATAAAAGATAAATAATTAATTTCACAAAAAATGACAAATAAAATATTATTTATAATCTATGTATAATCTATATTGCACGCTATGTTTGTCTAATGTCTTCGAGAATTTCTTCCTCCTTCTCCTTTCTTAATTCTCCGTTGATTATTTAGTTGACTGTTAGTTGACTATTAGTCAACTAGTTGGCCCTTGTTTCTAGTAATTTCTATTTCTTGATAGCAATTACGAATAATTCTCTCACGAAAACACAGTTAATTATTACGATTGCATGCATTGTATTATCAAAATATACGCTTAAATTCATAATATCAAATTATACCCAATTTGAGTTATTTTTAATCACTTTTATAGGTCACCACTGCTCAATATGTTATTTTCATTAAAACAATAAAGAAAATTCCACAAGAAAATGTATTAAATTTGACTCAAATTTAGTTTATTAAATATATATATTAATATGTTGTTTACTTTGAAACTAAATATAGAAATGAATTGATTTATATTTTCACACACATGATAATTAAAAGTAACAAAATATTATTGAATTCAAGAGATTGAATTACCATCCTTTGATATCTAACACTGAATAATTTTGCAACAATTTACGAGATACGCATTTCTCGTATTTTTTGTTATGATAATGCAAGAAAAATACGTTTTACTTGATACCCGATCTCAAGAAACTAGCGTATTTTAAAAGATGAAGAATCTTCAATATCTTAATCGCATGTTTCTCATCCTCTATATATCGCTCTGACATCGTTCGAAACAACATGTATGTTTATGAATCGTAGGAGTCAATTAATCAAGTAGCTGATAATTATTATGAGGAATAATCGCATTTTGAAGAATAATAACGCCAGACGGAGCGTCTCGCATCACTGTCTGTTTGCTCCGTTTTTGTCGCAATGATAATTTATAAATGATAGTAAGATAATTGCGTTCGCACACATTGGTTCGCCGATACTGTGAATAGTAGCGTCACAATAAGATATTGTAAAAAGAAATACTGAACGCTATGTACCAACGGATTATCGTCGTTATGAAATATCAATTTATTGTAAAATTAATGTATGCTGAATATTGTGGTACATCGCGTATTGAATTAATCTCGAATGAACGAATGGACTATTATCGCGCGGATATATCCAACGTTGATTTGGCGAATAAAATTATCGCACGAATAAATTCAACGTTTGTTTAAATAAAATTTATCTTCTTGAATTTTTCGATTTTAATTAATCTCTCGAATATACCGTTCGCGAAAAAACGCATATAACGTATGTATATTGTATTTTTTATTCATTATTGAATTATTCTTCGTCCAAATTTGTTTTTCATTTATTCAATGCTATACGGCGCGGTGCCCTTGCGTTTTCAATCTACAATTCATAATGTTAATTCGCTTTTCTGATTCCCGTAAACGCGACATTGTAACAAAAGCTCGGGTGTAAGGATTATTCATGACAATCCACGAGAACTCGATGTATCTGTATGACGCGTAATGCAGAAATCGATACTAATTATAGTATTTGTATGCACATTATGTGTCTCGTGTAATGCTGCACATAGAATATACTAGATGTCTCATATGTCGTAAGTGATAGATTTCGCCTATATATTTCTCGGCAGATTTTGAATCAATGTCAATCTTCTTAAAGTGAAAAACTGAACGTAAATTTAAGCATTTAAAAATTAAAATCACATAACTTTCTAAATAAAATCTTTTATAAATAATTGTATATATGAAACAATTTTATTCCAGAGAAGTAGACATTTAATTTCTAATTCATTTAAATCAAGAGATGCAAATAAAAATTGAAAAATTTAAAGCAAATTTTTTTCGTTAACTCGCAATCCAGCAAAAAAATTAAATGAGAAAAAGTGTAACACAATTTATGGGAAAATCTGTACAATGGTGACCTTTAACATTGTCACGATGCTGTGCCATCATGTAATTCGACGTGGAAACTGTATCAATTAATGCACATAATTGGCCACTCCTGACGATCGAAAAGGTCAAAACTCTCTCTTTCTCTTTATATTAGAACTTTCATTGCCAGATGTTAGCAACTCTCGAAACAACGTGCTTATACTTTTGAAAGGAATCAAATTTAAATGCTACAGTTTCGAAATTTTTGCGTTTTAACATTCTAAAGTACGTATAATAAAAGTTTCACAGAAGAACAATGTTTGACATAATTTGACAGCTTGTTATTTATAACATTTCTCATATTTTTCTAAAAGATATTACGAAACATTCATACATATGATACACACATACTATACATATAATATGAAAAATGATGTTTTAAAAATAAAGTTCAAAACTGTAAAAAATTAGATTTGTGTATAAATTAAATTTGTATGATAAAAACTATTTCAATTAAATGATCTTATCTTCCACGCTCTTCATAGGCAAATTATTCTGGTTAAAGATAGATGTATCAGCTCATATTTCATTGAAATTTCTAGTTAGTTTAACTTCGTCAAGACTGACAAATTGATCTAAATGAGGGAATACTCGAGGGATGAAAGGAATGATCAAAGACGAGAACAGCTTCCTCTCGAGAAAACCCATCATAAACGATTCGATATTACGCGACGGTCAATCGATCTTCATTAAATAAAAAAGGGGTTGCAATTTGCATAGAAAAATCGAGCGCGTGCAGGCGCGTCCCATAAAAGATGAAAGAAGACGACGGTATGTCAGTGTCAGTCGACGGATGCATAATGCCGGACAGAGAAAATCGATCTATCATGATCAAGTCACCCTCGACATTCGTGCAGGATGATCAACAATTCATAAACTGACCGTTCGTTCGCTGGACACGGAGGTTTCTTTCCTAAAATCTCGAAAACACGATTTCTACGTTTATGATTATAAAATATCAATGTGGCACAGTCAGCGTTGTTCATTTGCTGTGCCAAATTTAAGATAGTATCTATCTAATAGTACGCTCGATATCGACCTACCGCGAGACCGCTGAACTAATTTTAGACTATTACATCAAGTTTTATAGAACGTTATTATAAAGTAAAAAGGTTCGCCAAGAGTAATCGCTGTCGTATATTTAGATAATGGCATTTCTCTAGTCGTAACATAGCTGAAAAATCCGAGAGCTTATATCCAAAGCCGTCTTAATTTCACATTTTAAAAAATTGCAAATTATGTGCTACTGCTCGGAAAGAACGATTTTGCTGAAGTTTCTAAAACTTTAGCTAGATACATATTTGAAAATAATTTTATTAAATCGTCAAAATAATTATGTAGGATGTCCACGCCAGATCTAGAATACCAAAACTTTTTGCGGCATCATTTATTACGCTCGAGTGTCCTACGTAATTATTTTAATAGTTCAACAAAATTGTTTTCAGATCTGTACCTAGTTAAATTTGCAGCTAATGTAATTTGTAAATACTTCAACAAAATTATTCTTTCCGTGCAAGTCTGAAAATAATATTGAACCATGACAATAATTACATAGGAATCGTATGATGGGCAATACTGCAAAAAGTTTTAACATTCTAGTAATCAGCTTGAACGTCCTACATAATTATTTTAATAACCCAACAAACTTATTTTCAGATCTGTATTTAGTTAAATTCTTAGACACTTCAGCAAAGCCTTCTTTTCTATGTGAGTTCTGCGAAAAGGAACTCAAAGATTATATGAAGTCCGCTCGTTTTTAACCATAAATTTAAAGTAGCTGATGAATTTAGAGTAGCGCTGTTCTTAAATTTTATCTAAAAACGTCTGCTCTGCAATTCTCGTTACTGTAATTGTTAAAGCACAATTATATAAGAGGCTCTCCTCGACGAGAGCTGGAATAAAGCTTCGTTGTCGTTTGGATCGGATCGTTTTTCATCAGATGGATCTCGTTCAGAATTTAAAGCCTTCAGATGAAACGTATCGCGGACACATGACTCGTTGTCCCCTGGATAAATGGGGTATACCTCGTGCACGACAGTCTTTCTCAGAGGACGCGTGACGTCGCCGATGAGGTATAGCTTGGTATTATACCAATCCCGGAGGAGGAGAACGGTTTCATTGTCCAAGCCCGAATTATAACAACGTTGTCTCCGAGCGAATTACACAGCGAGTTTTGCGCGTCGTTAAGCCTTAAGTACTGACACGTCATCCGTGGCTGGAAATATGTTACCTCTAGATTAACAGTTGTGCGCATTGTCATAATTGGAACAGAGATAAATTTTGCAGTTACATTTAAACGTTGGGTATTAACAGACTTCTCGTAGGACGTTGGAAAATTTTCGAAATGATGTTACGAAATTATTTAATAAATAATTAAACATCGTTTATTTCATTGAGATAAATTCTTTTCAATTTTAATTTGTATCTTGATATTTTCGAATATTATGTAAAACGAATATTATATAGAATATTATATAGAATATTATATAGAATATTATATAGAAAAGTGTATAGTGATATACATTTATGTATATAGCTCGTAAAGCGATTGAATGTGAATGATTAGATCCATAAATACAAATTAATCACTCGATGAGCAGACTGCATTCCGAATCCACCGACAAAAAGTGTCGGAATTCTGTCCATCACTATACACTGAGAGAAATGTTTAATATAAATAATCATAATTTTGTTGATGCGTGAATTACTATCAAAATTTTATTGTTTCAATTTAAAAATTATGTTTTAATTAAAATTTTTTTTCTGACCAAATTAGAACAATTTTTTTAAATATATAACATAAAATTTTGATAATTCACATATATTCATAAAATTATCGTTATTCATACCAAACATGTCTCGCAATGTATTTGTAAATATTAATATTATCAAGTAATAAGATCCGCTTGTACCGACCGAAAATATAATTTTTTTATAGTAGCAAAAAAATTTAGTGCCTTTAACAAAAGTTTAGTTGTGGAATTTGTGGGAACAACAATCAAATATTTTGTTTATACATAGTTGTAACTGTTGTTTTTATAAAATAATTTTTCTACTTTGTAAATAACAAAAATATTTTGTTTATGCTAATTAAAAAATTAAATTCACGTAAAATTATAGTTTTATCAAAGAATTTTTATTCGATGTATTTCAACAAAATTTTGGTTTATAGAACAAAACATTTTTTCTAATGTATCATTTCTAATGTATCTATCTATTCTTATCGCTCTAAATTTCACTTACAATTATTCATATTTTCATTATGTTTTTCTTTATAATGCGCTTGTAAATTTGTACAATCTAACTGTGATTACCAGAATGTTAAAACTTTTTGCAACATTGTTCATTATACTTGAGCGTCCTACATAATTATTTTAATCTACCTTCAACTTCGTCATGCTTGCAATTAAAAGGACAAGGACGATGTGATTGCGGATTCGTTTCGTATTCAAGAATAACGATCAAGTTGTTTTCTTTACCGAAGAGAAGTTTCGTTTCGCATGAGAAAACTCACGGAAGATGAAGAGCGTCGTCCTCGTTCACGTTAAAGCGATTTGTACGAGCGTAAGAAAAGTCGCTTTATTTAAAGAAAGAAATGAGAACGGATGTAAGGACGCCGTGACAGGAAGACTCTCAATATGCGGAAAATTCTATCCCTCTTCTTCTAAAATGGTTATTTCATTTATATGAAAACTAATGCTTTTTCATTCATTGCAGGATCGTTACCTGATATCGCAGTGACGATGGCCTCGGGTAGGGAAATCCACGGTGCTTTCAGGTGAGCTGAACTTTATAAAATCTAAAATTACATTCCATTTTTATCAGTTTTTAAATTTTATTAGAGAGCTACACGATTGTTTTTGCAAAAAACGATAGTTTTATTTTCATCTACTATTTTAATTTTAAAATAAAGTAAAATAATATATAAGTAAAATAATATATTTCTCTAACAATTTCAATCGTTTTTTTATCTTTTATTTTATGTTTATGCGTCGATGATTCAATTTGTTTTTTTTCGCGTTTTTACTTTTCTTGTTTTTTACGCAAAGTTTCGCCCGATTGCGAAAAAAGGGCATATGTGTATACATAATATATACTCACATACATAGATAATTTCGCTGCTGGAAGCTAGTTATTTCAAGGATTTTCGTGGGTGTATGTTTTTCGCGACCTTTAGAAATTCATTATTACGCATAATGCGGGAATGAGAAATTAAGGCTATTAAAAATTACCCGTTTGTGTTATATTAATCTACACCTTTCATGAACATGGTATAACTTCTTAATGAGAGCTTCTTTGATCACTTTTTTGGCGGTCGAATATTCTTTAATCAAATTATGACTTAATTTTTTTTGTATGTTTAAATGATGACACAGCAAAAATTATATGAGTTTGTCATATTATGCGAGAGTTTTCCTAAGAAAAAAAATTTCAAAAAATTCCTCTGAAAGCGAGAGAAAGAGATTAATTACTTTTAATTTAAATCTTCTTGAAAAGATAATTTAGCATATTCATCAACGAACAATTATTTTTTGTTTAATTAAATATAATAATAGAAAAGATTTAATTTTTACAATTTGATTCGAGCCGTGATGCATTCCGTTCTTTCGTATGCAAATGCTAAAAAAAGTCATCTAATTGTTTCGAAAATCTTTGCGGACGAGAGTTATGCATAAATGTAAATTGAAATTTTTGTCGGTAGCTTGTATTGGATCAGAATATTGACTTTATGTTACAATTAATTACATTTACTAATTAAACGGAAAAATATTTCTCCAATAAATTATACTTTCACGTTTTTCGTGACATTTGCAAATTCTCGACGTGGGCGTTAGCAAATAGGACGGTAGGGCACTTTGATGGTACATCAATACGAACTATCGCCGCACAAATAGAAATGCTTAAATTTTATAGAATATCATTATTTTTATATTTAGTCGGTACCAAATCAATATTTCACAAGATACATGCTGCAAGTCGATACCTGTATAACTGTTGGCATTATCTACGTCGGAATATCGACATTGTAAAATTAATTAAATGAAGAAACGTTTCCGAAACGTAAATAAATTAATGAAAACCAATACAATTTATTTTATAAATTTTGACAAGAAGAGCTCGATCGATTAATTCCACATTCACCAACTTTTGGTTATTTAATTTTAAATAATTTGATATTTATATCGTGAGGAATCTTTAGTAATTCCATCGACACTCGAGATCTCGTAAACATCTTCATAAATAAATAATACATTTCGATTCCGTGGTGTGCTAATCAGGTTATTTTCGTCGTGCAATTATCGCCAAATATAATTGTCCAATTCTCCCGTCTGCGTCTGCGACTCAGATATGATATTTCCACGAATAAAATTCGGCATTAGAACACGTCGTGAGATTCGTGATCAGAATAGCGAGCACGGATTTAGAGTACAAGTATCGATCGCGTCTTCTTGCGAAACGACACGATAAGAATGTTGGTGACTTAAGAGTTGCGAAATTTCGAGCTGTTTCGCGACACGGCCGATTGATAGTGGATGGGAAAAAATTGTCTCGGCAGCGAACGAGCGATCTTATTCTTAGCGACGTTACTGTATTTTTATTGCGCTTATAGCACAGCATCGATCGCTTTTGCGCGCATACTGCGAGTTAACGTCGTTCGATCTGCAGATAGCCGCTCATAAGTAATGCAATGAGAAAGTAGTATTGCCGCATCATAGGCAGACGCTGAATGAAGAAACGCGGCGGAAGTATCGGGCCTATCTTTAGTTGCGACAAAATTATGTAGTTTCTACGTGTACTCTATTATACCTGAACCCTTTGCAGGTGACCTATCGAAGAGCAATTGAAACATTCTACACAAATAATATCTGCAGGAGTGGGCAGTAGGAATAATTACGTTATGTAAATTGAACATGTATTTATAATTCTGTAAATGGTTTTATAACTTGTAGGAAAAGATATTTCATTATTTTAAGAATACGTAACTGATATATAAAATATTAAATATATAAAAAAATAATTAAAAATAATTAAAATAATACTAAAATAATATTTTATCCAGATATAAATATTTGGATTATATATTAATTAATAGAATATATATTAATAAATCATTATATCACAATTAATTTTTAAAAATAGTGAAATTTTTATTCACGTTTTTATATAAATGTGTGAGACTCGTCCAGTAAAAAATAATTGTATGATTTTACGCAAAAAACAATTTTGCTGAAGTTTCGAAAAATTTAGCTAAATACAGATCTGAAAACAATTCTGTTGGAATTTATCAAATAATTATGTAAGAAATTCAAACAGTGAGCAATGTTACAAAAACTTTTCTAACTATTCTAGCAACCAGTTTAAGCGTCTTACGTAATTATTTTGATAGTTTAACAAAAATAACTTTGTTAGATTTATTTATTTATAAGATCTACCAAAATTATTTTCAGATCTGTATTTAGCTAAATTTTTAAATATTTCAGCAAAATTGTTTTTTTGTGTAAAACCTACAATTATTTTTTTATTTGTTAGATACTTCAGCAAAGCCATTCTTTCCGTGCAATAGTCATATTGACAAGAACAAAGAGATTATCGTTGTAACAGATTGAAGCAAACCACTGTGTTCAATCTTCTAAACATTTAACACAAAACCGCTGCCACATGTAATCGCGTCGACATACATATACTTCCGGTCGTAAATGAAATATCCCTCAGTGCCTGCGGGATGCGGAAATATTTTCAGCATATGTAATAGCGCTTTTAGCTCCCTCGTGAATCCGGCAATCGATATACTCCGGTAGCTCTCGCAAAGTTCAGTTGAACCGGAGATTGGAAAGTTCCGCACTAAATTTCGCTCAAAATGCGGTCGGTTTCGTTTCCCTATTGGACACCGCCGTCCATTCATGCTTGGACGATCCTCGCTAAGCCATTGAGTCTTTGACGTCATGTGTAAGATGCTGTTAGGAGATTATGGTCGAAAGAGAAGTTCTAAGGGCATACGTGAGACACATAAGACGCATATCACCGTTCCACTCTTCATTAGATGGTTAAACAATGCAGATTCATTATTGAATCCGTCGCAAAAGAAAAAAATTAATTGCATCGCATTCTCGTGATTGTCGGAATCGAATTTACTCGAGCGCAATCAAACGCCATTCACGTATCTCCTCTTTCCCATCCGGCGTAATCTCTCGAATAATATCCGAGGCTTTCGTCTCAAGAGAGGAATGCGAAGCGAATCTTTAAACGCAATTGTCCGTGTGTTTAATATCAAATGTGACTATTTTCAATTTTAATTTCAATTTATTTTTCAATTTATTTCAAACAAGGTGTAAGATGAAAGTTTTTCTTCGAAAAATATCTTTGAAAATTAATAAAGGAAAAGTATATTTGATAATATACGTTGCAGTTTCATATCCAATCAGGATTCAATTCTAAATCTCATATTTTATAATTAAATAATGTTTGTCTTGTACGATTACACATATATTTTGTGATTTTCGAAAAATCAATACTTTTCCGCGGCAACACACGACTGTGCCGGCATACTAGTGACGTAACGCCTGACGCAAACGACAATCGTTGCGGCCGCGATACCGCAGAGCCTCTCTAGGCGAATGTCGATAATACAACGGACGTCATGAATGCATTTGCCTTCCTTAGATCAGCATTTATTAAACGAATACATATACTTAACACAGTGATATTTGAGTAATAAATATAAGTCATTGTCTTTATTACAAAAATTAAAATATTATTTTCTTATACATAATATTAAAATTTATTTAAAAATAAGAGAAAAAAGAAAAATAATAACAGCACAATATAATACATTAATGAAAAATATTTAAAGTGAAATTATTATAGGTCCTTTTATAAAATTTGGAGGATAA
>Ga0157364_1003037_pt1 | contig 16092 bp, 11 predicted proteins | sample AttsexASBM2_FD_111476 | JGI IMG/M metagenome (GOLD analysis project Ga0157364, IMG submission 111476) | Fungus gardens microbial communities from leaf cutter ant in Ribeirão Preto, State of São Paulo, Brazil - Atta sexdens ASBM2 | ecosystem: Host-associated > Fungi > Mycelium > Unclassified ...
ATAAAAAAAAATTTAAAAAAAAAAAAAAAAAAAAAAAAAAAAACGTCCGCCTTTGACTCCATGGATTATAAATAGCCGCGTACGTGTCGGCGCGTGTTATAATTCGCAGTTTATTTAAATATGCGCAGCCTTCAAGCTACAAACTAGTTGTACCATTAATTTGAGCGCAGGTACGATAAATAGAACACCGCGGCGGAGAGATAGCTCAACCGCTAATCGATACCGATAAATAATTCTGTGTCTTTACGAGTACATTACAACATGTTAGCCACCAACGGCGATACATGGCCATTTTGAAAAGTTTCAGATTTCTCGTTGCTACCTCAAAATTTCCAAGTCAGATCGAACAAGACGGTAGTCCTAAATTTGCAACTAGAGTCAAGAAAAATGTTTTATCACGAATATTTGTCGAGAAACGTATATTTTGCATGTATATTCGTGTTCATGGAGACATGCGCGATCTTTCCGCCAATATATGCAAATTACAAAATATTATGAAGCGCATATATAAAAGTGTACACGACAAACCTCCGGTATTTTAAAATAATGAGAAAAATGAAAAAACAAATACACATATATATTTTTTAACTTTTTTGTAGAAAATGAGTATAGTTATAGTTATTATTATCATAATAGAACATGATTGCAATTACTATAATTTAACTATAATTTAGGATAATGTTTGAACCAACCATATATTATATTTATTAACATGTAATGATAGTCACAAATATAATATCACAATTTTTCTCTGTTAATTAATGCGAGAACTATTCTGGATATATACCTAAAAGGAAATTTAGAAAATATCAGAAAAACATTTTTCAGGAGCTGAAGTCCCGCCGATTCAAAACAAACTTGAGCATATATGATGACCAAAAAAAGACTTATTTAAATTATTCAGTTTTTAAGATAATATTAAAGGAGATTCATCGTATGTCCCTGTATGTTGCGAAAAACTGTATGTTACGCGAATGGAGATATCGGAGACATTTCAAAGATTGAGAGAAAATATGTTAATCGTGCAAGTTACGTGTCTGCAACCAAGTGTCTTTCATTTTCCGCATGGTGTAACGTTGCTGCAGCGACGGCAGCGATAGCGACTACAAGAGAGTCTCTGCAGTGAACTGCGTGTACTACGCGGAGTCTACTATAATTGCGGTATTTGTGTACTGCAATTTTGTCATGGTGCACTGTAATTCTCCTTGTAAATTACAGTATACGTCTGAAATCTGAATTATTATTTTTTTTTTGCATCGCGCCACTTCTTCCCTGTTTCGAAAATATTCACTCCGCGACCTCTTCACGTACGCTGTCGATTATCGATCGGCTATCGATTTCTACGAGCAATTTCCGATTTGTTATCTCCGTTGCCGGCGTTGCCTTCACTACGATTAATCGGTGACTTAACTGCAACCTTTTATATTTGTGAGAAAGTCGTCTCTCTTTCCCTCTGGGTAATTATTCAGTGTTACGTTTGTTTACATAACTCAAAATACCGTAATTTTCTACTTGGTGTGTGTATGAGAACACACCCGCCATCGAAAGAGCAGGCGTGCTCGCCGTCTCTGACACGACGAGCGAACGGTAACTCGAAAAATGATCGCGTACGGCGCGTTGCGTCGTGTGCGTGAACGTATCAAGGTGCGGCGTGAGTCACTCATTCATGTCTGGGCGAGAGAGTTGGTGTGGCGGCGGCGGGCGTCACACGATTACGTAAGATAATGCGTGTACCGTATAGGGGGAACCGGTGGGGGATAACAGCAACGAACAGAGAAAAAGAGAACGAGACTCATGCTCTGGGAATGCAGGCCTTAAACAACCGACAATAAGCGCGAACGCGGGAATTCGCGGTCGTGTTTTAGAATTCGACCCTCCGGAGGAAGTACCGAGTTAAAGAAACGGTAAAAGATACGCCATCCAAGTATCTTCTATTCGTCTCCCATTGAAGTACGGCGTAATCTCCATCTCTATTAAACATCACAAGAAGCGCGTTATTGTCCCTACGTTTTATACAGCAAAACTTAACGAAGCTCTCTTGTCCTACAGTCATATTAGGGGATGCTCTAATTCAGACTAAAACAAGTTAATTTTTTCGAAATCTTTGTGCGACATTAAATATCAAAATGTCAAAAATTTGGGAATCAAATGACTTGAATAACCTTCTGATAACGAATAAATCATTGATTTATGAAAAAGAAACAAACAAATGCATTTATTGCTTAAAGGCTATAACACGTCAAAAAATGCAAGGATAGCATAGCGTAAGATCGTCTGGATCAATGAGCATCCAGCAAAAAGTTGTTATATATTGATTTACATAACATGGTCATTGGTTCACATGATCTTACGTTAGCTATATTATGTTTATGCATTTTCTGCTATAGTCCTAACCCTTCGGTGCTACACATACCTATGTTTTGTCACATGTGCAATACACCGAATATATTGTGTAAAAATATTGCATAAAACATATTAATTTTCAACCGAAACGTCAAATATTAAGAATGTATTACATATATTTATTAACAAAATGAAAAGAAATTAGAAAAAAATTGAGCTCATGCGTATAACATGCATATCATTATTATAAAGTATCGATATAATTTCTTATGTAATTTCTTAAAGAATTCTTGAAGCGATATACCACGCAAATATTATGCACGTAACTTCGCTACGGAGAAGAATTTTTTCAAATAATTAATCAACGATTTATACATATATACATATACATATATTTAAAAAAAAATTACACAACAAAAAACTATCTGGCATATAGAACATAACTATGTTACCCAACAGTGACTATGTGTTAATCAAGAAAATAGCGGAATACTTGTAATCTTCATTAGGCATGGGATAGCCGCTTAAAATATACGGCTACGGGAAAAACCAAGTCGAAGTTTGTAACTCAAATTCCTGAGACCATCGCGTTATGCAGTTCTCATCTTCGGTGTAGTTGAGCAACCGCTAAGTTCGCCTTGGATTGCATCAAAGGTCGACCGCCGCCGCCACCACCAGCCACAAATTAATGCACTTTTAATGAAACGATTGCGTGCCCGTCGCCTTACGCGTTATTTTTAGATAACGCCAGTACCAGAATAAATCTCGTAGAATCCACGAAGCAAATTAAGAGCAATTAAAGCGACTTGTAACCGGCTCGATCCGTTCACGTCTTTGTCCGCCGTCAGTTCCTGCCTCATTTTCGCAGCGAATAAAACAAGACGCTCGAGCTCGTGCTCTCTCCCGCGATAATTCCTTACGTAATAAACGCGGGAACGCGTGCACGAGGTCAAAAGCATCGTTATAGCATTACATAGAAAGAGCGTGAGTCACGTAACATCTGAAAACTTGTAAACAGATCTCTGTGAAACCGCTACGATTTCTTTTAATCCGGAAATAACTAGATTTAGATTGTATGATTTCATATTCGTACATTTTCGACCTTTCCCCAAAAGCCATCGTGCACGATCGCAAAGCGGATAGTGTACGAATTATTCTTCACTTTAGATATTTTTAATATCTAGATTAAGGAATTTTTATTTCACACAACATCAAATAATTATATTGATTTAAAGATTTTAACAAAATGAAAAAATCATGAAAAAGTTACAGATTCTTCCGTATTATACTTGCAAATTATTATACAAAAAGTTTGATGGTAATTTAGAAACTTAGATAAAAAATTATTCCAATAAATATGATTTTAAAGTATTTAAATGTTCCACTTAAACTATAAAACTGCATTGCCATATCAACCTTATTGAATTGTTTCATATAACAATAATTTTTTATTCGAGTACAGAGAATCTCAATTGTTATTTTGACCTATTATACAAGTCGTATTTTGATGTCATTACATATGTTAAATTACATGCGAGAAGCAAATATTTTGTTTAGTTGGTTTATCATTCGTTCATGCACGAAATTTCATTGGTCCTGCGGTAATAATGCGACGTAAGAAGAAACAGAAAAAAAAGCTTCGTGTTATCCGTGTTACGAGGGGTAATATGAAAAATCGGCCATGACCCCTACGGGTACGGGAAATCGTACATGTCGCCAGATCCTAGGGGGTTGACGGAACGCCTTCGTGAGAGGGGCAGAGAGTAGAAAATGACGAGTCATTCGATTTTACGGCTTTACGGATAACGCGTCTGCTGGTTACGACTCGGAACGAAATATCACGAGAAGAATTTTTTCCCTGATATTACGTCTTCCTCGCAATTCGATATCTCGATTTTCTTCATTTTGTATGTGCACATAATCATATACACTAAGTGTCATAAAAGTAAGCACTTGACGGATGCGTTTTATACGATACGTTGCTTGCTGTTTAATTCTGTCAAAACGATAAATGTTCTATATTTTCTTGTCAGAACGACACGCAAAATCATTCTACTGGATATTTATTCTATCTACATATTATTGAAAAGTTCAGAAATTTATAGTCCATTTTAGCTGACATAGAAGTAGCGTTTACAAAGTAAAACTAATTTTGATAATCCTATTTCAAATGCTATCGCATAGATTTTATATCAATATTATAAATAATAATAAGTTAATTAAAAGACCAAAACTCAAATTGGATCAACGCGAACAAATCAATTAAGAGAAATAATCTTATTTTCAAAGCGGATCTTAGCTGCTAAAATATTTGGACTAACAATTATAATACTCATATTCATGTATATAAATATTTTTGCTAATAACTTCGTATTAAAAAATATTGGGCAATTTATTTTATAATACAAAAGTTAAATTTTCATTTCTTTATTGAGACATTCAGTTGCGATTTTAATTAAACGAAGGCAAAAATAATGAAAGCTTCTTGCCGTGAGAATATGAGTTTTTCAGTTGCATTCGGCGCATCATGTATTCGTACACGTAATATGAACGATCGATGTAAATACATTCATCTTTTATTTCCCGAATTATGTGCACACAAACGAAAACGTCTCTTTATGCTTCCGTTAAATACGAATTTTGCGGCAGAGAATTCAAAGTAAGTGGGTGGGATTCGTGTAGGCTGCAGCGAAGAAAGTTGTTCCTTATGTCGGAGTTTGTCCCGCCTAGAAACTTGGACTTCATAGCTAAACGATGAATTGGCTTGGAGGCACTAGCGCGATAAACGTTCCTCTTGTTAGCAAGCTTTTTACCGTTCTACTGTTACTCTCACGACCTCGTCTATGACTCTATAAGGAAAAGTCTTCATTTCTTCACAAGACTATTTTCCCTGAGACAATGCCACTCTCTCTCACCATTTCTCTTCTTATTTAGTACACATGTAGTCAATTTTCTTTTTATCTCTCTTGTCACATACATACGTCCTCTTATTACACATTACAGTTATTAAATTATTATTTATTTAGTCTTAATTGTCCCTATCTAATTACACATTCCTTATCGTATCGTATTTTCTATTTTCTCTCTCTCTCTCTCTCTCTCTCTCTCTCGCTCTCTTTCTTAAATTCGTTCCGCATTGCAAACATCTCCTTTTTTTTCTTCCCTTCTACGATCGAGTGCTCAAGGCCACTATCTATCCCTGGCGAAAATCTTTATTGCCAGATCTGGATCGGAAGTACGAAAAAGTGCGCGCGCGCCGCTGCTCGGTACAAATAAGGCAGCGTGCATACCTACACACACGGGCTCCCACATATCAGAATCGTATGCACGCCGCGGCGTGTACACGAAATTACACATGACGACGACTTCCTCTCACGGATCCGCGGATCCATGAATGGTCCGTGGGCTATCAATGGGCCGTACGGTGCTACCCACACGCACGGGGCCCTCTTTTCCTTCCTCCTCCTCCACCTCCTTCTCCCGCGTGCATGCTCGCGCTCTCACGCGATCGCTCGCGCGGCTACGATATGCTACGACGACTAAGGCGATGACGTGCGTATGTACGAAATTACGGCGGGACCACGTTATTTTTTCCTAGCTTCCTCCGCTTCTTTTTTTTCTCTCACGGCTGAGCGATTCGCCGGAAAGAAGAGAAAGATCGCACGCCGGGTTATGACCTCGCCGCTGCGCGACCGTGCGTGCGTGCGTATGTTCGTGCGTTATTACATGGCCACGAGGGAAAGAGAGCCCGTTGTCCTGGGAAAGACTTTCTCGTGCGAAAATCACCTAGATCGTTCCCGCTCCCGAATACGAAATAAAGCTCGTCGTGGCGTGCGGTGCTTCTTGTATCACTTCATCGTCGGTTGCACGTTTAATATACATTATTCTGGCGTCTGATTATTTTTATCCTCTCGCACGTTTCATACCATCCTCTTTTAGATAATTGTACGCGATATTTAATTTTCGATAGTATCGTCGGATTGAATTTACATTAATTTTACTGTATCTCCATAGCACTTACTATAGGTCTCTTAATTATAGAAGCGAATGCCTCATGTTCTTCGTTGCTCTCGATAAGAATAAAGATCCAATTCGCTCATAAAATTTAATATCTCATAATTGCATTTCGATATATTATTTATAGAAAGTAATTGTGCCGTAAAGTACATCCGTTCACCGAGCTGCGTTAGCATATAGGGTTACCAATTGCATTCTTAAAAGAGTACTCATTTTATGATTTTAAAACTTCTGATCATTAATTAAATTTTGTATTTTTAACATTATATTAATTAAAATTGTCAATAAAAATTATGTTCTAGAAATTCTGTTCTATTAAGTACCTACATTTAATACATAACAAAATTATACTTCTACCTACATAACAAAAATTATACTTCTTCTTCCGCCCCCGCGGATTATTATATTCTTTTTTTAATGTGTAGATATGTATGGGAGATCCAGGCACCATGAGTCATGGGATGAGCCATGGTGCTGAGCAATGAGCGGGCCATTGGCTGTTTAAGGTAATCCAGAGTGTCTGGTATTATACGATTGTTACTTTGTCCATACTTCGTATCCAGATGATATTCATTCAACTCCGTATTCTCGGAATGCATGTGATGTCAATGATATTTTTAATGCAAACGTAATTTTTTTTATCATTTAGAAATGCTTTAGTAATGTTTTTAATAAAAGATACATGTTGGAGGTCAGGTACAATTTTTTTACATCTCTTCCCATCTTACTATTCTACAAGTAATGTAACTATCATTAATTTTTTTATATATATATTTCATCACTTTCTATATTAAGAGTGTTGAGACACCATGAGTCACATACTAAATACTTATGAAAAAAAAATCAATACAAACTATATGCGCTAGAATAGCAGCTTATATCAATCTACGTAGTTAATTTTCTTTTACTTTAATAATTTTGTATTCTTGTATCTATTCACTAATCAGTATACGTTTATTTATAAAATCTTTATTCTATTAATTAATATAGTCAATTGTAGTTACGTTTTATATTATATTCATTGACTAAAATTATTGAGATTGCTAAAATTATAAGCCTCAGTTTCTCTTATTCTTTTCTTGTAATTCATACATATAATTCTAATCGTGTATTAATTAGAACTTTATGAGTTCACTCGAGGTTTTTCACGATCCCAAATACTCGGAATACTCGGATGAACAGGAAGGCAAACACACATTTGACGATTCTCAAATTTCATTCTCGCGAGATACTTATTTTCGGGAGCGCGTTTCTCGCGCGGGCGTAGCGACGAGGATTAAAACGCCCGCGCAGTTTATACCGCAGCAAATATGAGCGCATGTACGGGCATATTCGAGAGAAGTGGTTACTCCCGAGGGAATTTATGGTTTCGACGTTTCTCACAGCGGCCACCGCGAACCCGACTCTAACTCACACCTGTACACCTCCTTCCTCTTTCTTCTTTCTCGCGCGTTCCCCGCGGTACTACCTCACCGGTAACACACCGTGAGTGCGGGCGGCGGTTCAAATCGCACGAAAGGAGTAAACGAGAACTATAAATAAAGTCGGTAGTATTGTCCGCGCACACGGCGTTTGTCCGATACGATTTTCGGGCGAAATAACCACCGCGCCGCCGTCACCGGCCATTGACGTCGACGACGTACCGATGGAAATTCATTCCACGTATCCACGGTCTCCTTAAATATTGATGCCGACTCGTGGCGACCTCGATTACCGACGTAGTTAACTCGTTTTGTATATACGCGTAACATATATTGTTGAACGCAATGATGTCTAAATGATGATAATTTAACGATACACGACAACGCGTTCGACGGCCCAACAATGGAAATGTGCGTGTTAACATCTTAAGTAGAATAATAAATAAATAAGTAACCTATCGCCACAAAGGAACCAATCAGACTTATTCAAATAATGTATTATTTATGCAAATGAATGGATTATCAAGTACTGACGTCAAAATAGACCTTAGACCCCATCAAAATACATAAATGAAAGTCATATGAGTATTCTATAAATAATATACTTCTAAATCGAGAGTTTTAATTATTTTTATAAGAACGAAAAAAAACGGTAGCTAAATATTTAGGAATTTAGTTAATTCTGCAAATCTTGATGCCCAATAATATTTTGTGTAAATTTCCAGTTTAAGCAAATTGTCGATTACTTGTTCATTTTAAAATAATTTTAAACTGAAGCTAGATTACGTAATACGTTAGGCATCAAGACTTGCCTTGACTGAATATGGCCTTCTTTGCTTATTTACGTTACAAAAAGTTTCAATATTATAGCAACCAGTTTAACCTTTACAGAATAGGAAAGCCATTATAGCAACGCTAAAATACTGTCATATTTGGAGGCAAGGGGGGAGGGGAAGAATATAATAGAATAGAATTATAGAAAATCTTACTCAAAGAAAAACTGTAAGAACTTTAAAAATAGACTCCTTTAAGCGTTCTATATAATTTATATTGATAGCCCAAACAAACTATTATTTTCAGATCTAGTTACATTTTTAAATACTACAATAAAATCGTTTTTTTCCATGTAGGCATTCTTTTCTCATTATCAGTTCCAGTAGTTTTATTTATTTGAATATATGAATTGAATTGCATATTTACGCATACGTTAAGCACATTGTGCTTTCTAATGATGTCGGTAATTTCCTACGGACAGCCCGATCTATTAATAGATAGCTTGATATTCGCACTCGGGGATCCGCAATGCCATTTGTTGCAACATTAGTGCACTTTCTACCTGACATTTGCCTTAACATTTTAACGCCTTAACACTTTGATTATTTTACTTGTATGCGACTGCTTCTTCTACGGCTCCTCCGCGATGCAACGCGTTTGTATGCGTATTGCAACGTACGCCTTTACGGGATCCCGTGGCACGAACATCGCTTGTCATTCATGGAAATGACGTGACATGATAAATGGCACCGTCGATGTCCGCGAAGTGTGCCCTACGACGCACACATGCATTCCGGTTCCACAAGAGTGAAGACTCTCTAGGCGCCGCTCCTAGAGGCCCTCGTCTAGATGATCTTCGACAAAACCCTAAGTCTTTTTATAGTCTCCCGCAGTATTGATGAGAATCAAAGCCCATCACGAGACACGAGGCTCCTGGAAGTACTTTATATGGTCAGATGTGCCATCGCATCATGTAAGTTAGTGTATTTGATTGCGAAAATTCTATCGTATATGAAAAGAACAAATTTACTGGAGTATTAAAAATTTTACTCTCTAAATCTGTATCTGTTTGATTGAAAACGGACAAACCATAAAATTTTGATCATGTCATTCAAAATTCTAGTTGAGATAACCGGAATTCTGATGGATTTAATCAGAATCTAGTATGTTCATTTTCAACCAAATGTTTTTCTCGGTGTATTGAATGTAATCAATAATTATCCACTAATTCAGATTTAGAGAGTAGATACAGATTTGAAAATAATTTTGTTGGACCATCAAAATAATTATGTACACTCATGATAAACAGAGCTGCAAAGTTTTGACATTCGAACAATCAGAACTTGAACGTCCCACAATTATTTTAATAGATCAACAAAATTTATTTTCAGATCTATATCTAGTTAAATTTTTAGATACTTCAATAATACTATATGGACGTTCTTTGAATGGTTCACTGAACCATTCAAATACATTGTCGTATAATGTTTTGACGAAACTAGCGTTCTATAAAATTATATATACAACTATTACAGACATAAATAACGGAGATCGAATTTCAGATTTAGAATACATTACATTACCTACAACATAAGTTAATAATCAATCAACCCATATTTATTTATGAATAAATAATTTAGGCAAATTTTCATGAAAAATTTTTGGCACGTTTTTTCATATCTAATGTCTTTCGCTAATCTTCAAAACTTTAGAGCGTAAATAAAGATCACGCTTAAGTATCTGATTTCTATTAATAAAATTCAACAAGATCTCTCTAATAGACCTCAAGAATGTCATCGTCAGCGCGTTCACACTGCTTCGTACGTCAAATCTCGGACGGGCTGTGACTACGAAGATTTATCACCGGATAAGAAACGTCAAAAACGTGGAAAAGAGCGAAAAGAAAAAAAAGAGAAGGAAAAGAAAAAAAAGGAAAACACGGAGGCGCGAGGGCGAGGCGAGAGGTGAACGCGCGACAGCTGCACGTCGTCGAAAGCAGTAGGACGTTGATCCTTAATCCAGGTTGAGTGTGTATTCGAAGATTTCGTCGCGGGATCCTACGCAAACACCCAGGTCTACGCCGCGGGGAGAAAGGTGGGCCAGCCAACACTGCCGGGATGATAAACTGTCGCGTTGAATCGCCGGGGACAAACGGGGGCGGGCGGGGCTTGGTGCCATTATTGTCGTGAATGCTTGGCTGCGACGTCGTCGTCGCTTCTGGTAGGCTAAAGGCTTTCCTCGAGGAAGCTCTCTTGCAACCTCGCGCGAGGTTGCAATGCGCATAACGCGTCGGTCGGAGCCACGAGACGGCGCAGATGCAAAAACTCGGTGTGGAAATAAGAAAGGCGGAAACGACGAATTGCTTTTGATTAGTCCAGAATGTCAGCTTGAGAAATCATCTCGTTCGTTGTGCTCAATACAGTAGCGACTATATTTTATCAATCCTGCATAGAAAGAATGGTTTTACTAAAGTATTTAAATGTTGAACTAGATATAAATCTTTTGTTTGGATCGTCAAAATAATTATGCAGAATATTTAAATTACACTGTAAATCCAAATGTAACTTCAATATGTATGTGATTTAGTTTTTCGTATAAAAATAATACTGCAAATAAATAAGTAAATACAAGAAATGTTTGATATGAGCAATCATAATTTTGTTAATACATAATGTAACTAAAATTTTGTTTCAATTAAAACATTGCGTTGTTCTGATCAAAATTTTAGTAATTCAACAAAATTGTGGTTATTCATATCAAATATTTGTCTTAATGCAAAAATAAATTCATACATTTAAACTGTATAGTAGTGTTATTTTTACACAGAAAATTAAATTATACACATATATGGAAGTCACTTTTCACTTAGAATTACAGTGAGTTAGTAAAATGTGTTGAACATTTTTGTGGAATTGTTATTAAGGTTATTAAGTTTTATCATTTTGATAGTAACAAAATTATTTTCAGATCTGTATGTAGGTAAAATTTAAAATTAGCAAAACTGTTCATTCCATGTGAGATCGAATTCGTGAAAGGTAGAATCCGACCGTGTTTCATATCTTCAACAGTTGCACAAAGTAATTAACAGAAACTTTAATTATATGCAAAGACCTTTTCTTCCTTGATTTATACCAGTAAATGCCCAATTTAGCGAAAACGTGAAAAGCAGATTGCAGATTGTTGTTGGCACCAAGTATCTGTCCGTAATATACGCGTAGAATATCTAAACCTTCGCTTTTGCCAAGTTTAAGTAAACAAAGCAATGAGAAGCAACGACTACTTACTGTTTGTCTACTTGGCTTGCGCATATAAAGTGATGATTTAGATAGGTAGACTGTGTAGACTGTCGTTGCTACACGTAAACGTCCGCATAGTAGACGCGAAGTTACCGTAGCAATTTGTATTCATTCATCGGACGGGGCTTCAACTGCGTCGTCGGTTTTGCGGACGTCGATCGCGACGCGCGATGGCGCGTTTCACCGCGACGGGGCATATCGTATCGTATCACCGATACGCAAATTGCGGCGGAATGCGTCAAGCGGGACCGGCGTGCATTAAAACGTGGGAGTATCCGGACTCCAGAATTTTCCATCGGTTTTCCTGAACAAAAAAAAAGTCGCGGTTGTCGGCCCCGGTTCTCGCCGCCGTCGCCGTCACCGCCGCCGCTCGCTAACGGGGAGACGCGGGAGACGCGCAGAAAGAGAGAAACAGATCGTCGCGACAATGCCACCGGAAATTGACGTTTCCATTGCATAATGGCGGACTTCCGCTTCCCCGCTAGGAATGACTCCGTCCGGCTTGTCACTTTTGTAATAGCCTTTAAAAACCTGAATGGCGAGCTCTGGTCTGCACGTCGTATGAGTTAGGTGGAGCCACACACTCACCGTTGGTCGCACCCATTCAATCCTACGAGAGGGAGTTGAAGAGAGAGAGAGAGAGAGAGAGAGAGAGAGAGATAAACATCAGGAGAGAAAGAGGAGCTCGCGGTAATGAGACCGATCGATCCCGGTAGCAGAAAAATTTCGATCGGGTCTTCTACAAGTCCAAGATTCACCGCGTTTTATTTCTACGCGATTATGTCATTGTCCATTAACGTGCTGTATCTTCTTCTGTGCTGTAATCAGACTTTGGTAAAGTAATATTCCACTTGCTGAAAATTTCGTTCTCTCTTACATTAATTTTCTTCTCGGAAAGAAGAAATGTTTGATTTTTGATACATCATAGAGAGGTGATTACAAATAATAATAATAATAAAATAATATATCGGATTTTTACTGCAAAAAATGAAATTGAAAATTTATACTTTGTGTATAAAAATAAATGCATTACATATGAAATAGTTCGTTAAAGTTAATATTTGCATTTAACAATACAATTTTATAGTTTAAATGAAAATTTTCTCATTCTGTCTTAATTCTTTTTTAAAAACATGTCTACTACATATTGAAATCATTTTTGCCAGATTCCAGATTGCCATCACCGCTAAACTTTTTATATTACTTTTAAATACAATATAAAAAAATTTATTATTCAATATTGGGCTATTCTTCGCTCTAATAAAGTAAATGAAATGTTCATTTGTATTCTAAGAATGAATTTGGATATGGAGATAACTCGCGAAACGTATAATTTCTGTATAAATTTGTAATTCTTTAATGTTTTCATTTTGTTAAAAAAATACGTATAACGCAAATGAAAGCAAATGTTTGCTTCGTCCGTCATTACAAAATCACTATTGCGTAATATGTAAGAAAAGAGCGGTGTACATAAAAGCGCCGCGTGTTAATTAACACAGGTTACCTACGTTTGACGAAACTATGTTAATTTACACGTTCCCATTCAGGATGTATTGAAAAGAAATGGAGAGAAATAATGTGGAGGGACAAGCCTCGGTCTGGGTCTTCGCGATTAATTAATAGTCTGCTACCAAGGCTCGTTAACCTTATGACATCATTACGACTGATTATTCGTGAGGTATTCCAGCCCGATTAAACTCCGTAGAGACCCGGCTTGACAGTTCGAGCGTCGGCGATCCAAACTCGTTCGCGTGGGATTAAGAACGATCGATTCACGATCCGGTCGACCAACTTGGTCGACGAAGGCGTAATGGTGTTTAACGAGTAAGTAACGACCAAGTAAAGCCGGTAAAATTTGCGTGGTTGCGTGCAGCCGACGCGATGCATCCGGATACGCGCGTTCGTGAAACGCCGTTCGACCGAACCGTCCACCGAACCGAGACGGTTCGGCGTTGCACTTCCGCGTGGGTGACCGGTTCTGACCGCGCGCGCAAACGTTACTTTTGCTTTTTGGCGGAAACTCAAGAGTCATGCGCTCGAGAATTCCTTAGCCTCGAGTGTTCGGGTGTTGATCGCGAACCCATGCCGTACCGCGCCGCGTCGTTCCATCGAGACTCAGGGTGTGTTGCCGGTCTATTCAGAGCCGGCATGCCACCTAAAGTGACACACAAAGGCGACCGCGCGAGCGTGGACTACCGGTCAGGTCATAATAAGGAAGTACGGACAATGCGAGGAACTTCTTTTCGACATACTACTACGCGCCGGTGGTTCTCAATCGCGTGCATATAACCGTACATGGAACGCGAGAGTTTTTAGCAAGGTAGCGAGAAATGGAAATCGTTTCGTGCGGCGCTCGGAGCGACGTAACGTAACAATGTGGCGTGTCAAGTCAGCAGTAGCATTTCGTGGGACACGATATGTTGTTTACGTGTAATTACGAAAATTGCGAAAGAATGCACTGGACTCTCCATGTACAATCCAGTAGCTTAAGTCTCTGCTAATATGGGATTAAAGCGAAATAATAATGCCAAGAGCTTCGAAGGGCCTCGAAGAGCACGCGATGGAAATACGAGAAACGATCGCCGAAAGTGGCGAGTTCCGGTGCCAGCGAGCAACGTTCGAGAGAGGAAAGCAAGCGGATCCGGGCGCCTCCGCGCAACTCCGATGGAACTCGATCCAAAAATAAATAAGAGTTCATCAGCGAGCGGACTAAGCTAAATAAGCTTCTGCGAAATCTCTCGGAAGGGCGCGCACGCAATCGTACGCCGCACGCGAAAAGTACGGATCCTATAATGCGTGCGTGCGTGTATATATGTGTGTGTGTGTATGTGTGTGTGTGTGTATGTGTGTGTGTGCGCGCGCGCGCGCGCGCGTGTGCGTGTGTGTGAGTATAAGTGTAGTGGTGGAAAAACGGTGCGGAATGCAGCACCGCAAGACAGGCGTAGGCGGTAGTACTCCTTCGCGGTTCTCATTTGCCGAAGTGTTCACTTCTACTAAATCCCCATAGGTGATATTAGAGCGCGAAAACCGATACCGGTCTGGTCGGAATTTATAATCGCGAATCATTATAACTCCTAGGCTTTCTTGAATCCACTCACGCAAAACATAAGCCGTACTATTTTTAAATTAATGAATAACAAGGCGTTTATTGGCGATTAGAGTATATTTCAAAATTCAAAACTCGTTCCTTAATAAATAAAATATTAAATTTTTATTCCTTTTTTTTTATCCCAATCCTAAATTAGTTAGGTACATTAAAAAAAAACTTAAAAAAATAACTTAAAAAAAACTTAAAAAAAAACTTAAAAAAATAAAAGTTTCTTTACCCATAGATCATTCCAATTACAAAAATGTTGTAATGTTACTGCAAAATTCCTGGAATATTGCAATGTTGTTGCAACATTGCTAGGATGTTTTGTGCTATATAGATAAAAAAATATATGCGTAATTTTCCCTACAGCACGAAGTTGTATAAAAGTTGCAGCAACATCACATGTGTTACAGCAATATTGCAGAGATATTGCAACGATATTGCTGCAAATTCTGTATGGGTGGTGAGAAGAAATGTTTATGCTTAATTTGCTGTACTTATTAATTAACCACCGTAGAAACAAAATCAGTTCGAAAAATCGGTAATTTTTATAACTGGATTTTAAAGTCTTTCATGCGAGCAAAAACCCCGAAATGTATACAAACCAAGATGAAATTATTTATAAGGAGAATTTTTTATTTGCATCGAGAACTTTTGGATATAAAAGTCGCAACACACATATATTTTTCGCACACTCGCTTTCAAGAGCTCTTCAGGTCAGCAACAGCCATAATTACTTAACAGATGAAGAAGATTCGTTCTAAGGTAACTGATTGTGAATGGAGCTTTATGTGAGTCTCGAACGCAACGCCGTGTGTGGTGCGACGCATTCCTGTCCGCATTCTCTCCCGTCGTCTTCTCTTTCTCTCCCTTTCCTTGCCTTTCTCTCTTGATTCGGACATAACCGACGGCCCAATCTCTTTTCTTTCAAAGAAAAGGAGAGATAAAGGGCCGAAAGACATGAAGAAGTGAGAAAGACGGAACGAGATGGAAGGCCCCCGTCCAAAGGCGTTTTTGTTCATCTCTTTCGATTCCTGGAACAAGCTGGTTCGCACCGGACCTACGAGGCCTGGGCAATGTTTCAATTAGAGATGTGTGTGTGTGTGTGTGTGTGTGTGTGTGTGTGTGTGTGTGTGTGTGTGTGTGTGTG
>Ga0157364_1003038_pt1 | contig 16092 bp, 2 predicted proteins | sample AttsexASBM2_FD_111476 | JGI IMG/M metagenome (GOLD analysis project Ga0157364, IMG submission 111476) | Fungus gardens microbial communities from leaf cutter ant in Ribeirão Preto, State of São Paulo, Brazil - Atta sexdens ASBM2 | ecosystem: Host-associated > Fungi > Mycelium > Unclassified ...
ATAGTGAACATTTATTATTTATTTATTCACACATTCACAGATAAAGAAAATATCAAATATAAATTGTTACTTGTGGGAAAGACGTTTGGCAGTTAATAAAACGATTTACAAGATTTATCTACCATTGTGATGCACTCGAAGGTGAAGAGTTTCCGATCGTTTCGCACTTAACAAGATTCCGTCATTTATCTCACGGGAGAAAGAAAAAAAAAGGGAGAGAAAGAGCATAAGTATGATATTTGAGAAAACGCGCGCGTGACAATTGATTTCGTGCAACTATTTTCATATGTCATTGGATGTATTTGTTAATTAAAAAACTATAGGAAAAATCGAGGAAAATTGTTTCGTTCGGTTTGTTATCGTTTCCTTTGTTTTCGTTTGTTTCGTGGTTTCATTTTGCAAAAGTTTGTTCGCGAAAGTTTATTCAGAAAGTATACAATCTAATGGATCATGGAGTACAGTCAGCTGTGATTAATTGCGAACACTGATGAATTCTTATGGACAAATGAATAACAATCTGAGATTAATTGAATATTATATGTATTTTTAAATTTTGCTTCTTTTATTTGCTTAAATTTATTAATTAGATTTATTTATGCATGAAACATAAAGGAAAAGCCCCTATTATGAGAGACCGAGTTTATTTTGAGTAAATGCTTTGGATAACAATCTATAGGCAGAATTAAACAAAAATAATAGGTCATTTTGAAAAGAATTTAATAAGCTTTAAGATAATGTTATGTGAAATTTAATTCAAATTTTATTTTTTTTATTAATTAAAGAAATAAAAAATGAGCAAAGTCAAAAAATTGTGCTCCTAATATGAAATATCCCGCAAAATCGATAATAAAACGCAAAGTACATCAGTATTGCAATTAAAAAATTTTATTTAATGTTTCTAAATACAAATACAGCCAGTGCGCGCGCGCAAAATGAGTAGGCGATGCATTATATTTATAAGACTTGTTTTCAGGTAGTTGGAACCAAGCATTACAGAAATAGCCACTCGATTCATTCCAATTGTTCTTTTTATTATACAATAACATTTATATTCAGCAATGATTTGCACTATGACATAGCAGCATAAATTATTTCATATTAGAAATATTCTGGATATCTCATATTACCATTTCCACGTCTTATAGTTTTACGATCATCAAATCTAACATTTGTAATTAAGCAATTTAATTATACCATATTTTTCTATTAGTACGATCTTACTTTATCACTACATGAAGAATTTATTGCCAAATATTTACTTATTAAATAATAAACAAGATTTAAAGGTTCATCTCAACGAAACTTTGAAGACATCCAAATTCTAAAATCTTTTTTTGCAACGAAATATTTTGCACGAATCAAAGGCATGATCTAATAATAAACTTTCCACTAAATAGTTTTCAATTCAAGAGCAATAAATTCATGGTGGAAACCAATAAATAGCTTTTATTAATTTAGTGGAAACGCCATCTAATATTAGACGCCCATCTCGTAATAGGGACTTTTCTTTAATGTATATATTTAAATTGAGCGTAAGTCCACAATTTTCGAAAAATATTAAAAAAGTTGGATAGATAATGTTAATTATATCCAAACGCGCGCGCGCGCACGCGCGTGTGTGTGAGTGATAATTTTATATCATGAATGAGATGTATATAAATGTGATATGTTATCGCTCTATGATAATACTAAATTAGCATGTTACAAAACAAACCGTTAAAAAATTAGCAGAGCACAAATGCGAAATTTTCCCTCATTCTCCTGATCATACTCCAAATTTATTTAAGTATTTGAAGCTTTTTTCTTGAAAAAATATTTCAAGCAGAAAGTGATGTGAAAAGTGCATTGTGGGTTCAACGAATTTCTTGCATCTCACTTTTTCAATTTCTACGTGAAAGGCATTGATGTGCTTAGTGCTTGTATCACGTTGGAGGAAGTACAGATGAATCAAGGTGAATAGAGACTATTTCAATCGACAAGATGTGTATAAAGTGTATCGAATAAAAGTTTAAATTCAAAGTATAAAAATGTTTCCTACTACAATAATACAATAACCTAATAGAATTTTGAATATTTTATTTTTGAAACAAGAACTATATGCTTATATAAACTTTTTTTTTCATAAATCAACTTAAAAAATTTGAATATGCTAATCAAATAGCTTTCGTCGATTAAACATATATATGGCGGAAAATAAATTGCATACATTAGATTTGTAAATATGCATCGGACGACGAACAAAAAGAAATTGCGTGATAAATCCTTTTAATTTAAGGCTCATTGTTATCTCATTGCGTGACGTATAAATCCCGTCATATACATATATCGGAATTATGATCGAAGAGACGACTAGTCTTCCTCGTTTCTGCTTTTGAGCTCACAATAAGAAAAATGGTCGAAGGGTGACGAAAATGGAGGGTGCCGAGAATATTTCCTTTCCCTTTCATTCTTTTTCCCATCGATAACTACCTTTCCGCTTGTCTTATTCCTCGCTCTTTTTTCCCCACCAATCATTTCCTTCACACTTCAAGATATAAACGATCGTGAAATGTCCCTATAAAAAGTTCCGATTCAGTCTCCGCAATTAATTAATCGTCATAGTATGAATGAAAGAAGTTCATACGTTTTTTTCTATTATAATAAAATTTCAACTGAGCTGTAATTTATTTATTAGGATATTCACATCAATAGTAATGAATGGAAAGTCAAATTAATTTTTCCATTAAAATTAATAGCTTTAAGCTATTAAATAATTAATTGTCAATTCTCACAAAATAGATTATCTCTAAAATGTAATTAGAAACTTTATTCAATCAGCTGAATATTAAATTTCGAGAATTACGATTCGAAACTGAGAGATAAAAATGAAAATCAGTTTTCATTCTCAACTTTTTCTACCCCTGAGTTAAAAATTGTACTCATACATTATTCATACATTCAGACAGATACATCGGCATAAATCGATTACCGGCATATACTTTTTCTTCGGTGCGACATAAAAGTAAAATAGCTAGGCGTTCAGAGAAAAGTATAACGATATGATAAATCTATGCGTTACCGACAAAAGGCACCAAGCCCTCTTGTTCGTAATCGACAAGGTTTTCATCGCCAGTGCAACGTGTCATGTCGCTCGACGCGTTCACGTTGAAAGTGCACTTGTGATGTTGCGACCAAAACTCTCGGAACCAGATATTCCGGCAGTTCACTGTCTTATCCGTCAAAGACTTATGGGGAATATTTTTCTCTGTCTGCCCGCCGCATTCGTCGCCCATTCTTGGCCGCAATCTCAAATAATAGTTGTCGAAATCTACAACATTGGAATTGAATCGTACTTGTTACACGAATTACATTCAATAAGATTTAATAGTTTCAATATATCATGCTTTTTGCCGAAGAAATTTCTTGTGTCCCTTAGTCACAATAAAATTGAAATAAGGATAAATTTAATTCAAGAAAGCTGACTTCATAAAAAGATACAATTTTTCATCTTCATTTTTTTTTATTGTACACTTTAACAATAATATATCTTATAATTTAAAAAATCTATTAACATTTTTTTGAAAAGTAATTTGACATAAGCATTAAAAATAGGAAATTTTATAAACCTTTAGATCAATTAATTTCTATGATCTTTTCTATTAGTGTGTTATATCCATAAATATGTAAAATGAAATGTATTAGATCAATAATTAGATATCGATGCTACAGTAAAAGATGTGTTATAGCGTAAGAATATGTTTTAACAAGCCAACTCTATTAAAAAATTTATTTATTTGTAAAAATATTCTATCGAATAAAGTGAATTTTATTTTCGAAATAGACAGAAATTTTAATTTCTGATAATAAGAACAATAACTTTTTATCTTATTATTATTGTAACATAAATAGAATTTAAATAATATAGAAGAACGTAAAGCATTCTTTATATTAAATACAAAATATTTAGGATAAAATAATTTATTTTATTAATATTAAAATACGTATTAACATATTTTTTTACATCTATGTTGGGGAAAAATATTTAGGGATGAATATTTAGGGAGACAGATTTTATAGTTGGGCACAAATTTTATATTTTTCTTCAAAAAGAAGATTTGATAAAGTTTCATCATTATATTTTGAACACTCCAAACTTTAATCACATTATATTTTTTCAATTAAATTTTAAAACTAGATTTAAGTAATCATGAGTCTCATAATGACTTTTGGAAAAGACCGTGAAATGAGTAGACAAGTAAGATGTTATTTTTAATAATTATAATTTCAATTACAGTGATTACAATATTATTAGAACTTCAAATTTAAAATGCAGCTACTTCTAATCTCTAATTTATTCAAAGGCAAATGTAATCATATATCTAAAATTGTTTTCTAAAAATCATACATCTCTGAGAAATAAATTATTATTGCATAATATTATGTAGTAATTACCGTTTTGCTTATATTTTATCTATAAAAAAAAGTTTTGTTAAAAATGGATAAACCAGAAAATTGATTATATTCAAAATTTATATTTATAATCAAAATTTTCTGATTTGTCCATTTTCAACCAAACTTTTTTTCAGTATATATTAAGTAGATAATGGCTTGTTTAGTATTTAGTAGGCTTTCTGGTAATTTAAGGTTGATTAATGAGAGTTTGGCACGCCTATATTAATTACTTAACGCAAAACGACAAAATGCACTATTGCGTTCATTTCTTCGAAATTTTATTCTAAAAATCTATAAATCCTAACTTACGAGTCGGGAATGATACGACATAATTGGAAGTGGAAAATATTACTCACTTGTCATGTAAGATTAATGAACGTCAGGTCAAAGTTGGAACGATATCACTACTGCGGCAACAAAGTTGCACAGTAAGCAACTGCGGTAACAAGGAATTTCAATTGTGGCTCAGTAAAACGGATCAGGTACGTTAAGAAATTAAGTGCGCTAACTAATTTAAACAAATTTACGAGTCATACAAATTAAGTGAATTAACAATTTAGTTACATCGATTTATTTTAGCTTTAAAACTATATTTAGAGTCTTAAAATCTACATTCTGTTTTTTTAATATTACTAACGTTATATTTATTTAAAATTATACATTCCCTGAAAAAAAATTATTAATTTTAATTCTCATTTTATTGTTTATCTTTAATCAAAGGTGAACTCGAAGTTAATATTCTTCCAATTATAATCGATTATAATATAAAATCGTAAAAGATAGCAAAGATCTTTTACCTTTGAGGGCGTTCCTATAGGGCAGAATGGTAATGGCACCTTCCGCCGCGAACTCTTGGTCTCGGACGGGGTAAACTTTGGCGCCCCACGAATCGCTACCCACCCACATGAAATGGCCTGTGCGATTGGCCCTTATTGTTGCCTGAAGCAGCTTCCTGCAACAAGATAAGTTGAATGATAAGGATAGAGTGATAAGGATAGATGAATTATGAGCAATGATGAGCACGGCTACCATTAACCTACCACAAGTACAATAGGATCTTTTATGACCTCCGCAATCAGTTAACTAAATCCATCATAAGATATTGTTCCCTATTTCCCTTCTTGCTATTACGTATGTAATATAATTCAAACTTGAATGTAGCGATATTATAGTTTTCTATATTTATTATTTCGAATCTTTTTTTTAATATATAGATGCATTTATGTAATATCATGCACCTTATTAAAACATAAATGATATATATATCTTTTGATTTATTAAAAAAGTATTGAAAAAAAAGTGTTTAAATGTGTGCATGTAATTGTACAAATATTTGTTGTAACTGCATAAACATTAAAATTTTTTCTATCTAACTTAATATAAGTATGTATATATACATATGTTGCTACAATAAGTATTTGACTTGTGATTAGCTCGATGTTCTAAAACAAAAAGGAAGATCTAATTTATTTATAAATTCAAGAATTTGTTGTGTATACTTATATTGTTGTAATTGTAAAAAATTACACTGATAAGATAGACACTTATAAAAATTAATTTGTACTACTTCTAATATTTCACTTATAATATTTCTATTCTATTAAAAATATTAGAAAGATCAATGATTTGTGCTACTGGCAAATGCGCCGAAAATTGATTCATGCTATTACTTATTAAAGAAAGAAGAATTTTTTCTCTATTAGTAGCAATTCGCATTATTAAATAAACATTTTAAATAAAATAATGGGTTTAGTTATACTTTAATTTCTTATATTAATTTGTTATATTAAATATTTCTGTTGATGTAATATATACTAATTAATAAAAAATTTCAGATAATAAGCTAATGCTTCACTCTATATATATATATAAAATATCTCAGTTTTTTGTATAATGTAATTATGTAATTATTATTTATAAAGAAATCTCATTCGCTGTGGTTTCATTAAAAACTTTTCTCACGTACACGACGTTGTCAGATTATAATTAAAAATGTCTTACATTTTTTGATTTTCCATTACAAACATGAAATACAGGAACAATGATTTCTAATAATAATTATTCCTATCTAATTTTGTTAAATAGTCAATAAGATCGATTCGGCTAGTACTTGACTTAACTCAATTGTAACAATAAGAAGATCGTTGAAAGGACTAGCTCTCGTATTACAACGTCAACTTAAGCTCCGTAAGGAACCAGGATGGGATTCAATCGCGTTAATCCGGAAAGATATCGACAGGAGAAACGCTGATAGCAAGCCACAGATCGATATCAACTTATCGGTTCATGGAAATCGAATCGTTCCGGTGTTCCGGTAATGGCTTTTCTCAGCGTCGGGAAACTCAGTCCAGAAGTCAATTATTTACCTTGCGAGGTTCAAGCTGGAGATCGTAAGCAACCGAGAAACATTGCGTCCGACCAGTCTGATGGAACTCGCTGATGGACGAACAGCGAGAATCTGCGACCGATCGTTATCTTGTAATTCCCGTGAGCTCGGAAAAACAACTTCACTTGTCCGCGTGTTTACGTCAACGTGCAGTTTCTTTGTCCTTTTTCGAAAAGGATGTCGCGCTCCGTTGTTCACTTCATCGCGTTCATCTTTGCTAACAAAAAGATTTTCAGCGCGTTGACTACTAGGTATTGATTACAAGAGTTGCTTGCTGATTCGTGTATTAATTTCTTCGATATTTTTGTCTTCTTCGATTTTTAAAAGGAAACAATTAGTTTGAATAGTTTTTCAATTATAAGTAAAAGCGTAATATCGATTATCTATTTTTGACAGTTCTTTCCAGATTTGTAATAAATTTTTATATGTAATGTAAAATAGCTATAATTTATGGGCATATAATTTGTACATATACATATCGAAAATTTACAAATAAATACGTCAATTAAAATGTAAATGAACGCAATAAAGAAAATAGATAAACAATTTTTTAGATTTCTATTCAAATTACAAATTCAAAGCAAAATATAGGCACATCTATGATATATTATTTATCTCGTATAAAGATCACAACGTTATCTCGCGTTGGAAATGAAATCTAGCGTTAAATTTATGATATGAATACGAACCTTAGTTAGCACACAATTAACCTACATGTATAGTACTGCTGAAAGCTGGATCTAGTTGATTTAGTGCGATAAAGGTAGTTAGGTAGCTGTGGTGATATTTCATAGCTTAATTACAGTTTCTCCAAATTTCATTACTTAGTGGAAAGCAGTACATTAGAAAGTATTTTAAGACACGTATTATTACAAAACGGAAAGGAGAAGGAAATTTGCTTCAAAATTTACTATTTGAAATTTATTTTCCAAATTTTAATCCTAATTAATTATTAAAGTTATTATCTAATTAAAATCATTATCTATGTTTTTATCCTTTTCATATAATTACAATCAGGCACAAAACAGTTTAAACTTAAATGTTAATCTATGATAAGACATCAGTAACATTATTTTTTTACGCAGAAGTAAAGATAATATTAATTACATTTATACTTGAAATTTTTTCTAACATTTCTGATCCTAGATTGTGTCTCACATTTGCCGTGTTACTGCGAAATAGTTGCGTAGAGATATTTAAATTCTTCATTTAGATAGTCTGCTTTCTCTTTCCCGCATTTTTATTTTCTTCGTTCTTTATACATTTTGCCACGAGTAAGCCTCTTTCCCGCTTCTGTCTCGTTTCTATCTAAGAAGATTAGCTGTCGGAAAAAGTAGCCGAAAATCCCTTCTAGCAGTTAGCATGGCGATGGGAAACATCGCGTCCAAATGGTCGAACTAGAATTCAATTAAACAACTTTCTCGTATTGCAAAAAATCGAAATGCAACCGTGCAAAACTTTTCTAATCCGATGTGTGATTCAATCTATGTCACAGTCAAAGTACACAATGCTTGATCTATATAACTCTATTTGTACATAAAAAATTCAATGTAAGCTGCAGTATTAAAGCGAAGCTATTTTATCTAATACAGTTAGTTGTTATCTAATATAAAAAAAATATATAATGTAAAAAATATATAATGTAATATAAAAAAAGAATATAATGCAGTTCGATATTATAGAGAAAAAAATATGCATTTTGATATTGATATAGATTATTTGAATGACCTAATATCATAACAAGATATAAAGTTAACATAACAAATAAATTTTTTTCATAATTAAATATTTTTTTCATAATTTCCCGCAAATTTTACTTAAGTGTTATTCTAATAACAAAAAAATGAAGAAATTTTATAAGTTAAATTAATTTATCACATCCTTATTAACATTTCTAATTTAAATACATCATCCATTAATATCTTTATCAATATATAAATAAATCCTTATCAATATAAATAAACATTTTGTTTTCTGTAGAATCGCGACAGTATATAAATGTTTTTAATGTTTTAAAGTTTTAAACAACACTATTCATTCCTAAGATATTCGAGAACAATTTCTGAAAATTACCGATATATTACAGAATAAAACGAAGTTCAAACATAAGAGGGCTATCTAGCTAGCTGATCCAGCAATCGATTTTACAATATATCGAGGTCGTAGATTGCGATCGCTACCAGGAATGTAACTATCCACTTCTCCTTCTGTTTTGGCCAATAAAAGATAAAAGAAGGAAGCGAGAAATGTATATCCGAGCCTCCCACCTTTGGCTGAAAGTTTGACCAGTTTTGAGCGGATTGCAGGAAGGTTCAGGCACTGTACTGTATCGATAAGTCGGCAACAAATCGAGAATAACTCTGGAAGTACTTCGTGAAACTACATTTGAAATTTTTCAAAGAATGTACTGTTCGTACATAACATACAGAAAGCGACAGATATAGTGTTCTTGAAATTATTGTATATGAGTGTATTTCCTTCAAAAATGGGTCACTAGATAGTTTATGCCTTGCAAACTAGTAAATTGCAAACCAATAAATTGAATAAAAGAAATTGCTAGTCATTTCGCAATCTTCAGATCGTATTCTGATCTCAGGTTCCTCTTTTTTTGTTTCCGAATACATTCTTTTTTCAATAATAATAAGCCGTTTTTTCTTGATTGAATGAGCTTTTAATATTTATAGTTTATAACCTTTATATTACTTATATTTTGCATAATTTATAAGCTTTTAATATTAATACAATAAATTTCCATATTCTATATTTATATATAAAATATGGAAATTTACTGTATTAGTATTAAATGCTTATAAATACAATATATATTTATATATTGTATATCAATATTATAATTTTATGTATCATAAAAGAAATTTCGGAATAAATTATTCTCATTTAAAAAAATTATTATATAATTCCATTCTTATAAAAATATATAATATAATAAATTATATAATACAAGAAAATTAAAAATTATGAAAAAAGTGAAATATTAAATTTTTATTAAGAACAAATCAATATTAAATTTATTTAAAAATTTATATGCTTTCTCTCTCTCTCTCTCTCTCTCTCTCTCTCTCTTCCTTTTTAAAAAAACAAAGAAATCGTTTTAGAATAGCTTATTATATAATGTGTATAATATTACATAAAAAATAAAAAATTTCAATTTAAAAAATAAAATAAATAGTTAATTTTATGTAGATACCTTGTTGAAGTTCCTGATAAAAGAATAAAATTTCAATTAATAATTATTTTTTAATATAATAGAATTGTTTTTTGGTTTGATGTTTTTTTGATAGATTTTATCTATGATCTTTCTCTCTCTCTCTCTCTCTCTCTCTCTCTCTCTCTCTCTCTCTCTCTCTCTCTCTCTTTCTCTCTCTCTCTATGAAAAGGCCATTCTAAGATACTATAATAGGAAAAAACCTTCAAAGGATGATCTCTCTATTAACGTATGGCCAGGAATAACTTGGGTTATGTGTGGGAAAACATTACCCGGGTTTTTCTGACGTTGACGCCAATGTTTCTTTTGGGCCTTTGGCAGTTTGCCAAAAATTTCATTGCTTGCGGAAGTGCCTTCGGACAATGGCGCGACTCCAAGGTATCTGTGCTAGGTGGTTGTTCGATAATGTATCGTTTCCTCTTGAATGCGCAATAAAGTCTCGCCGCTTTAAATAGACAGCCGAGCGCTTCTTTCGAGAAGGGAAAAAAATTTCCGTTCGATACATCCATCGGGCGAGATAAATAAAGAGAGAAAGGGAAGGGAGAAGAGAGAGAGAGAGAGAGAGAGAGAGAGAGAGAGAGAGAGAAAGGTCCCCAGAGAGGGAGGGGGAAAGAGAAAACTCAACGCTTATTCGTGCGTCGGCAATGCCGACCGGAAATCCCTTTCCCTCCTTCATGGAAGTGCATCCGGTGGGTGAACGAAGTTCTGATCGATTAGGACAAATTTTCGCTCGAATAACGCGATATATGGAACCGCGCCGAATGTCATCAAGTGAAGTCAAAATGTGAATGCAAGTTGAATAAATGTCATGTATGCTAATAAATATAACTTTGTATATACTTAACTATGTTTCTAGTTTACATATTTTATAGAAAGAGAGTCATAATTATATAGAAATAATGTATATTAAATAATAAAAAAAGATTGATTAATAATCTTATAAGAGAATATTTTAAAAATGTAATATGAACATTAAAAAGGGTAAATAATATTCATGTAACATTCTAGAAATATTGTGTGTTTATAGAGAAGTTATATCTTTTTTTCATCAATAATTTTAGAATAATAAGTAATTGCACAAAAAGGTCTGATAAAAATTATAATAAATCTGAAAGACGTTGTAAACTGTATTTATTTAAAAACGATTACTAGTTTTCCAGACAAACTCTAGTATTTTTTTTCTAGTATCTTTTCATAATACCTGTCACACATAAGGTGCAAATTATGTCAAATACGGATATATTTTTTATAAAACAAGACAAATAAAAATGACAAGACAAACACAAAGGAAAGTGAGAAGCAGTAGGAACAATAGGAGACGTGACAATGAGAAATTTTCAAATGAAACTTCCAAATGCCGTAGATGCCATTAATTTTTTGCATGCCACTTTCGTTGCTCGTGGAGAAACTAATCATGAGTTGTCTGCACAACGTGTAAAGTTCGTAAGTGAGCAAGTCTCGGCATTTAGCGTTAATCAGAAGTTTCACACGGAGCGAATCCCCGAGCGTAACGCGGACAAGGGTTGAAATATGTCGTCTTTGAACAGACATGCGGAACACGTGTACGATGCGATTATCCGTCTCGCAGCTAGGCAAATGGAGAATAACCAGCGAGAAAGGCCATACATCACGATGGACTACATTTCGATGGACTTACGTCACGGTGCAGGAAGAGCACGTCGGCGAACATTTCGCGAATCGCTGCTGAAGCGGTTAAGCTGATTCGAGTCGAGTCGCCTGCGCTTCTTCGCGCTTCGTTCGCATTTACGTCACTCGCGCAGCCGCGAAAAAGAAGAGCGGACCGAGCAATTTCGCAGCATCGACATTTACGAAAGAGAAAAATGAAGCGGGAAAGAAGAAGCATCTCGTACGTCATGAACGTCAAAGAGGAAAAAGCACGCGGGGCGATTTTGTTAAAATATTGATGTCTAAAGAAAATAGAATAAAAACGGTTATCGTTTCCAACGTTTTAATTAATATATCCAACCTGCCAAATCAGATAAATTATTTACTATTGATATATGATGGTAATATATGACTGTAAATAAATATAAAACAGTTACTTTAAAATCGATGAACCTTCTTACAAAATATCTTAAAGAAAATCAATGCTATAACAACTTAACAATATAATGGTTTCAAGTTTTCATCAAAGTAACTTAAAAAACATTTTATATTATCATTTTTATTTATGTTTTATTTTTTTTTCCGTAGAAAAAAGAATTCATATAAAATTTATATAAAACCTTCTTAATAAAAATTGATTATATAACAACAAAACAAATATTTCATCTAATTTCTTCATCTAATTTTAAACTAATTTAATTAAAAAGTTACACATATGCCTTTAGAAATTGGCGATGTAATAATTGAACTTTTTTAAGAACTTGATGTAACACAATCCTCGTATAATTTATTTGTCGAACGTTTCGGCTAACTTCTAGCCTTCTTCAGCAAGCGTAATATACAAATTTTCCTCTTGTAGTTACACTTCAACATCAAATTTCTCATAATTAATTTGAAAGGTAGATGGTCAACAGTATTTTAACCTCAGAAGCACGTCAAACACAAATTAGTCATATACAAATAATTATTACAACGCAAGTTCTGTACGTGAATTAAAATTTAAGACGACATGACGATAATTAAATAATTAAATAAGACAAGTCGATGATGTTCATGTTACGGTGTCAATCATCGTAATGAAAACAAAGTGTAACTACAAGAAGAAGATATGCATGAAGTTTATATATCGCGCTCGCTGAAGAAGGCTAGAAGTTAGCCTAGAAACGTTCGACAAATAAATTATCGATACTAATTATACAATTGTGTTATAACAATCTTAAGAAAGCGCAATTATTACATCGCCGAAAGGCCCATGTGTAACTTTTTAATTGTTTTTAATGGGATTTAAAGGAATCTTATTTTATTGTAAGTATTGTTAAACTAATTTGTTCTTCTTTCCATAAAAAAATCAACTTTTCCTAAAAAACTACTTCTATATTTAACAGACTTTTAAACTCTCTCCATATGGTTACTAAATCTGTACAATCCATTAGAGTTTCAAGCAAGCATGTCGAGATGTTACACGATGCGAATCTATATGTGTTACTACATGTGTGTACTATATGTGTGTGTTACGTAAAAAATATTCATAAAGTTTTCATCTTTATGCTGATTACTGGAAATGTAACTTTCTCAGTGTTTAAAATTTATTGAGAATAATAAATTTTCCGACTTTACTCTGTAGAATATAAAAAACAAATAGACAAACTAAAATATTATAGATATGTAGTGACGTATACGACAATAATAATGATTTTCTTTTTGAAAGAAAAATATTTTGTTTGAGAAGAATATAAACTTAATTTTTTTCTGCAGATGTTTGAAGTATGTACTAATTTTTGTATGGATTTTTCAGCTTTTATTGATATTAAATTAGAAAAAGATTTTCTATAAATATTATATATTAAATATTATATATTAAATGTATAGAAATAACATATATATTCAATTCCCTTTTTAATATTCATTTATTTTTAATGTTTATTTATTTTTAATATATTTATTTTTATTTAGTATATTAGTATTTTATTTAGTATATTTATTGTATTTTTATTTCTTTTTCTTAAAGAGTAGTTTATTTTGTTAGTTCTTGTGTCAACTGCAAGAGCTTGGTTTTATCATAAATGTTTCTTGCATATCGTAGAGCGAGACCTCCATTATTTCCTTGTTATCGATGCGGATGAGAAATGAACTCTTGCACTGCCGGTCGCAGCTGTTCCACATTTAATTCGGCGCTGATTTCTTTGTGTTCAAAGCAACCAGAGATTGCACGATGAATATCAGACTGTTTTGCGTTTGTTTCTTCTTACGATGAAGAAACGCGCATTGCAGCTTTCTCAAAGTGCAAGACTATGACAAAAGATGCGACAAAAGATTGAATTTTTCTTTCAGATATTAAAAAAACAGATACTAAAAAAAGATAGAAAAATTTCGCTAGACAATCATAGCATCCAAAACTAAGGAAAGATTAATAACAACATTGAGATCGAAAAAGAAAAAAATGTTAATATATATTAAATAAAAATATATAAATGCATGAGTTAATCGTAGATAAAATGGTTATCTGCATTATATTTTAGAAATGCTAGCAATTTTTTTTTTAAGAAAAAAGAAAAAGAGAGAGAAATCTCTTATATTATGTCTCTCATAAGATATAATATAAGAAATCTCATATGTGAAAATGAATAAAAGAATAAGTATATAATAATAATAATAATATAATAAGAATGAATATTAAATAAATCGTAAGCAGAATAATTAATATTATAAACTATTATGACTAAAACAAACAATAATAATACAACTATCAGCTATTAATATTTATGCTTATTTATATTTAATATTTTTATATTGTATTATTTAAGAAGATATATAATATCACCTTTTTATTCAACTATGAGGTATTCGCACTAAACAAAATGTGCATATGAATAACGTTGTGTCCAAGACAATAAAATAAGAGCTGGCACAAAATTGATTAGATATCGCGCAATAAGTATTAGTGAATAAATATATTATAAATAATTCCATTATTTTGTAAAAATAAGATTTTATAAATGTAACATTCCGAGTTCCCTTTACTCAGAAGTTCCTTTTAATATATTTTCATTTATTTACTTCTCAAATTTATATTAATATTAAATATTTATATTTTAGTAAATACATTAAATGTTCTTACATTAAATTAGAATTTTTTTTAATTTAGTAAATATAAGTATTTTTATAACTAAATATAAAAAGTAATTTTGTTAAAACTGTAAAAATCTAAATCTTTCATTGTCAATAACTCAAAGATTTGAGTAGTTTATGATCGGGACGATTGTCATAACTTATCTTTTACGCAAAGAATGAAACTACATACATATATCGAGAACAGCGGAAAGTTGCAAGTTTTTGGAAAATTTCCAGATTCTACTACAATAATTGTACATATATTGCATAATATTTATGCAATATATGCAGTGGTTAAACTTTATATTTACATATTTTGCATAATACATATGCGAAGAAAGTTCAAAATAATAAATATCTAAAACTTGTATTCTAAAAGATTGCTTGATTCATATTTATTATTTTTATCGTTTTAATTACGTATAATGAATATTATTCTTTGTTTAAAACTAGTTTTAAAATAACTCCAAAAAAATTATAACAATCTTATGTTTATTGTTATTATTTGACATTATGAAAATTTTATAAAATATAAAGATAATGTAATGTAATATAAGTCAAAATTAATTTCAAATGTAGCTCTGATTACAGCTATTTAAATTAATTAATTATAGAGATTTTACACAAAGCTAACTGTTTTATGTGTATTTATGTAAAAAAAAATTTTTTTTAACATACAATACTAACAGAGAATTTTGCAATAACATACGATGCAATTTACTATATTTGTTAGCGTAATCATGGAAACTCGATTTAATAAAGCTTTCGATATCGCTTTTTGCAAAGCGAAAATTTTTTTTTCAAATAAAGAATTCTGGACTCTCAAGTTTTATAAACAGAACAATAAATGATTAGATTAATGATAATCAATACGCAGTTGTCATGTGACTATGAATTTATATCAATTTTTTTTTAAGTTAAAATAGTGAACATGATAAGAATTATAGAAGATTTCGATGTGTTATAATGTTGGCTGTGTATCTTTTTCTCATACATTTCCTCTCTTTAGTTATTTATTAACGCAACTGAATCGAACAGTTTGCTTGTTCTAGCAAAAATACGCTGAACAAAAAGGTTCACCGGCAGTCGCACACTTTAGAGTGAAGCGTTATGTTTAGTTTTCGACTCTGCGAAGACCACGGTTCCTCTCGCGCTTTTGCTTGCTTTCCAATATTTGCTCGACATTGCAAGTCATTCGGTATCGTCGAGAACTTGGTCACCTTCGGTGACCATTTTCAACATTGCGAGAAACTTTCGAATAATATTCTATGTTAGGATACGTCTTGCGATTAAATAGATAGCTTTTAAGCGAGAA
>Ga0157364_1003039_pt1 | contig 16091 bp, 16 predicted proteins | sample AttsexASBM2_FD_111476 | JGI IMG/M metagenome (GOLD analysis project Ga0157364, IMG submission 111476) | Fungus gardens microbial communities from leaf cutter ant in Ribeirão Preto, State of São Paulo, Brazil - Atta sexdens ASBM2 | ecosystem: Host-associated > Fungi > Mycelium > Unclassified ...
TCTCTATGTCTGAGAATTAGATCTCAGACTTAATAACATTGATTATTCCTATTGATACTACTTATTATTTATTATCATTATTTTCTTATACTGAACCTCTGAAACACTATTAAGTTCAAGTATCACAACCAGTGAGTAGCTCATTTTGTGATACAATACCTTCACTGTGTCAAACTTATGAAGTTTGGACCCAAGTTTCTTCTGACTTTTCTTTTGACTTTATTTTATTTTATTTTATTTTATCTTCTGGGAATGGGGGTTAGGGTTGGTGTGACATCACTGTCACACTGTCACAAATCACATGACACAATCCCAGTAATGGTCACAGGTCACAAGGTAGTAATAGAAGGAAATAGAAGGTTCTAGAAGGATAACATCATATAGTATGTATAATATATGTTGACCTTAAGGCAAACACATGGTCATTTAGGATAGGCTAGAGTAGTAGTAGCATGAACCATAGGAATTTAGTATATAAGGTTAACAGTTCAGTATAAAGTTTTCTATCAAGTTCTCTTATATTAACTTAAATATAAGGTTCCTTTCTTTGACCAATTCTAAGGTTATTGAATCATAACACACTGTTACTCCTTCTTGCATATTAATTTTTTCTAATCATATCTTTATTGTCACTTCTCTTAAGAGCTCCCCATTGTTTAGGTTACAGTAGAATGTATTATTTATTACTCTACAGAGTATTGTATACCTATTGAGACTTAATCAAGGAGTATTAAGTCTTGTTCTCCATTTAAATTATTGTTTTGGCTTTGTCTATTTCCTCCTTTGGTCATTCTTCTTTGTCTATATTCCAGTCTTCTGCTCTTCCCAATTTTGCCTTTCATATCCCTATTTCTACAGTTTCTAACTAAATGTCCAAAACTTCCACAGTTATAATAATTCATATTTGTCTTATCCACTTCCATGGCATATAAGTCTTGCTAAGGCACAAATCTTACCTGCTGATTTGGGTGTACCATCATCATATTTGTTTTCTTTATTTCTTCCATTAATACAGATCCTGTTAGAGCCTGCTGTTGAGAAGTCTCTTGTCTCCTCAGCCAAACTTAAGGCCATGGCATAATTTGCCTAGATGCCTCTATGTTGTTTGACCTAGAAGCCTGTGGCTCCTACTCTTGTCATCTCCTCAATCTCTTCTTTCCTCTCTTACTCTTTCTCTAATTTATATTCAAGTTAATGGCTCATTCATACCACTGCTCAATAGTATCTGGTTGGCGTTTTAATTCCATGAGTCTTTACTGGATAGTTCCATTCATGTCATGTTTGAATTATTCCATCAATGGCCACCTCTCATATTTACTTTCTCTTATTATCCTTTCAAACTCCTGTACAAACTCTTCCATTATTTTTCCTTCTTGCTCTAGCTTTCTTAACTCTGCCACTTTAACTATCTATTCTTTTTCTTTTTCTTCTCCAAACTCCCTTTTTAAATCTGCTAAGAATTTCCCTGCTGTTTTGTACTCTAACACTCCTGTTTCAAAATTTTCCAGTATGTTCTCTTTCCATATATTAGCTAACCCTCTCTGTACATATGACAATATCTACTGAATCTATTCTTTTACTGTCTCTCCTCTCATCTTCATTCTGATATATAACCTGCATGCTGTGATAAATCTCAAGATTTTTCCTTGGCTTCTATCAAACACTTGTGGCTTAGCCACTTCTGTGTTTGATTTTGTGTTGGGTCTTGGTATCACTTCTTCTCCCCTAGCTACTAGTAATACTTGGATTTGTGCCTGCATTGCTATAAGCTGTTCTTATTATTGCCAAATTGTCTACTCCAAATTTGTGTTATGTTAACTCATACTGTGTGGTGAAGTTGGTAAGAGTGATAAGGAAGGTGGTGGTAGTATTGGTAGTAGTAATAAGAAAAGAGTAGAACTAGTATTAGTTTTACCCTCTGACTTATACTTGCTACTTGACTTAATCTTAGTAGGTATTAGTGGGCCCTCTTCTTGTTCTACCTGACACTGTTTACTAACTAACTACTACCATAATTGAATTTGTATATAAATATCCCTAAGAAGAGAATGCCTACTTTAGATAAGACTTATAGGAGATCCTACTGTTTCTCTGTATGAACAGGCTACAAAAAAGCACTGCAACACAAGACTTCTATATAAAATTTCTACACTAACATGTCTACTTGAGGTAATATGTCTACTAATTGCTAGTGGGCTTTGATATAGAACAAACAACTAGATTTTCCCTATCTGGTTAGTATATCCCTTATACCTAGAGTCCAGTGATTTTTTTTGACTTTGAGTGGTGTTGCTTTTAGTCAAGGATAAAAAAAAGAGTGAGAGAAGAAAGTGGAGAAGGCCCTAAGTTAGGCAGTTTCAAAAGATGGTAATTGAGTTCTAATATTATAGCTTAAAAATCTTAGTTGGTTAATAAGAAGAACCTTGTATAGGGTTTACATAAGAGGACTTGATAGAGAACTCTGTACAGGATTGTTTATCTTATATACTAATTACTTATAGTCTATACTCTACTACTTTGGCCTACTCTAAATGACTATGTGTTAAATATGCTGTATAATATCATTTCTTTTAGATTCTTCTACTGTTTGACATGTGTCACATGATTGTGTGACAGTGTGACCATGACAGCATTATAGTATGACAATTTGTAGCAGTGACTATTGTACTAAACCCCAATCCTAAGTTTAAATATAGAAATTAAATTAGAAAGAAAATGAAATAAGAACAAAAGATAAAATAAACAAAGTCTACTCTTTGCAATTCTGACAGAAGAACCTATTAAGCATACAGTGGAAGTAAATATTCATTATTAGAGATATAGAGAGAGAACAGAAATCAATATGATTAGTAGTCAAAACTAGAGTGTAATTTTGAGAATGCCATAGCTTGCTTACCATAATTCTGAAATTAACTGGAGAATAAGAGAAGTGAAGATGACAAGGTTCTCAAAGAGGTGTGGTAAGCAATGGAAACTAAAGCAGAAGAAGTCATAGTGGCAGAAGTAGAAGAAGAAGATTAAAAAGAAAGAAGAAGAAAAAAAGTGAGAAGAAAAAAAGTAAAAGAAAGAAAAAAGAAAAAACAAAACAATCTAAAGAAACCAAGAATTAGTTTCTCAAAGATTTTACAAGTAGATCCATGTTATGACTCAAAAACCTTAGAGTTGGTCAATAAGAAAAACTTTGTATTAAGATTAATATAAGAGAACTTAATAGAGTTCTTAGTACAATGTATCTATCTATATATACTAACTATTGATAGTCTATGCTCAGTTATTTCTAGTTTGCTCTAAAGACCATGTATCAGTCATGAGGTCAATATGTGTTATATATGTTATATTATATTATTAATCTTGAATCTTCTACCATATTCTATGTGACTATGTGATTATGTGACTGTTACTGTGACTATGTCATCTGATGTGACTGATATGTGATAGTATGACCATGATGTCACTCTAACCCTAACCCTAGATCCACAAGAAAATAAAAGGAAAGAGAAAAAGAAAAGGGAAGTTAAATAAATAAAATAGAGTTCAAGCTTTGTATATCTGACAATTTATATCTTTAGAAAGAAAGCAAGTGAGAGAATGCTAATGAAGAAGGTGTGAGATTATGCAATTGAGGTAAAGGAAGGATTTGTACTAAAGAAGAAGAAGATACATTCATTGTCAAGAGAAGAAAGGGAAGAAATGCAAGAGTTCATTGAAGAACAATTGAGGAAAGGATATATCTGTCACATCATATTCCAACTACATCTGTTCTAGCCTATGAATAGCCTCTTATCTCTCATCTGTACTCCCTAGTCTCTTTTGGTATAAATTATACATCTCCATTCTATCTCAGATGTCTTTGCTAGACTTTTGCTAACTCTATGGAACTCTATCTCATAACATCTGAGGATTACTAGAAATCAGAGTAACTCACTTAATAGCCTCCATTTCAGATAACTACCCTAGGTAGTATACCTAGTATATAATCTAGTAGTTTACACTGTATTAGTTATCCTGAAAATTAACTAAATATTGGTGATAATATATCTTAACACCTTCTAGCAGTTTTACCTGCTAAGCTTTCCAAGTCCTCTTTTGAAATATGCAACTAGTATAGCTAGTAGAGATATAGCATACAAGCTAAAGCCAAAGATTGTTCCAATTCATCTTTTACATTTATGTACTAATCACTTATATAGACTTCTGAGATATCTTATTGAATCTCAGATAATAAGATGTAAACTATGTTTAACAATATCAGACTCTTGAAGTTACCTCAAATAGCACCTATATTTTTTGTAGAAAAGAAAAATAGTAAGAAAAAAATGATTCAGGACTATTGATATCTAAATGAATAAACAATTAAAAATAATTATTCCTTACCCTTAATTTTGGATATTTTAGAGAACACTGGTACTAAGAAAGTATTTGCTAAATTAGATTTATGATAGAAGTATGATAATATATAGATAAAGAAGAGAGATGAGTGGAAGGTAGCATTTATAACTCCAGAAGTTAAACTTATAGTCATGTTCTTTGGACTAACCAAATCTCCAGTGATATTCCAAACAATAATAAATGACATTCCACAAGACTTAACTAATACTTGGCAAGCTTTATTAACAATGTAATTGTAGAAATGGAAGAGGAAGAGGGACATAATGAGGTAGTAGAGGAATTAATAAAAATATTGGTAGAAAATAACTTATATGTGAAACCAGAAAAGTGTAAGTAAAAGATAAGAAAAGTAGGATTTTTGGAAGTGATAATTGGACTGAAGGATATTAAGATGGAAGAGGAGAAGATGAAAGGAGTATTGTATTGACTGACTCTGAAAAGAGTTAAAGACATATAAAACTTTTTGGGACTAGCTAATTACTACTGGTGGTTCATTAAGAATTTTGAAGTAATTTTATGCTGGAAAACACTTTTCTGTGAAAAAAAGTAATCTCATAAGGTTTATAAGTATATATCAGTTTGAGGGCAGTATGGTAGCTGTTAATCAAACCAGATCTTGGAAAGAAGAAATCTTTAGGGATAAGAAACATCACTTGCAAATGACTAGCTATGAAATATATGTATTTGCAAGAGCATTTTACTGGGTTATGAACATTTGGATGATTAAACAGTAAAGAAGGAATGAAATAGGCCCTTACAAGTAGAAGTTGATCAATGGATTAATAGTAGATTGCAAATAAAGAGATAGTCATGTGGTCACAAGACTTCAGAGAGCTTCATTATAGTTTTGGATTCCATTCTCTAGTTCTATTCTTTGTATTTTTAGACTAATACATAAGCCATGAGTAGAGAGAAGCAAGAAGGAGGTCCTATCTGAATATCTCCACTTGAGAGTATTAACCTCTATTTTATTGAGTAAGTGTTATTAGTACCTGCTATTACTTTTGAACTAGTTTTGAAGAGTTCTAGCAGTCTGGGAAAGGCTGATGAGGTGAGTATCAATTAGTATACTCACTTATAAGGTTTGACTTGAGAGGTATCTTTAGGATGTATCATCTAGAATAGATGATGTTGTTAGAGACTCTTAAGGAGCTTTGTAATCTATTCACTAAATTTTTCAAAGGAACTTGTTACACAGTATAAGGTTCACTATTTAGGAGTATGTTAGCAAGGGAAAGCATTTACAAGTAGATGTTACTTGTATATTTCTTTTAATATCTCTTCTAACTTTATCCTTTCATATTGATAAGAGGTCTTTTAAAAGTTTTATTTGTTTTCTATATTATTGTTTCTACATTTTCCATTAATTCTTAAAGCTAATATTGTTTCCTTTAAATTCTTTAGTATACAGTCAAAGGCTAGTGTTGTATAATTTTTGTTGCACCCCAGTATAACCTCTTTTCTGCTTAATGTCAAAATTATGAATAGTAGACTTTGTTTTAATTTATTTTATATTTTATTTTATATTTTATTTTCCTTTTATTTTTTATTTTTGAGATATAGGGTTAGGGTTAGCATGACATCACATAATCACATATCATGATAGAATATGGTAGAAAGTTTGAGAAGGAATGATATTATTACAATATATTTGATATATGTTAGTCTTATAGATAATATATAGCCTTTAGGGTAGGTTAATGATACTGTAGTATAGACTATTAGCCTAGTATATATATAAAGTAGACAGTTCTGTACTAAGTTCTCTTATATAAACCTTATACAAGGTTCTTTCTTTTGATTCACTCTAAGATTTTAAGTTTATAACACTTGATTTCTATTAATGATTTCTCTGATACTTTATTCACTATTAACTTCCCTACTAATGCCTCTATCCAATTCTTCATTCTCTGATATCTATCTACATATTTTCCAATATCTTTTATCATTTCTAGCTACTAATAATTTCTTGTTATCAACTTTATCAACTTTAATCTTCTTTCATGTCTTACTATTAGTACATCATGGTGCAACTGGATTATCTCTACTCTCAACTTCTCATTCTTTGGTATATATACTTTTTTCTTCTTTAATATCAAATCTCCTTTCACTTGCCATTCATTGTCTCTTAGTACTTTTACTCTTGTTTTATTCATTCTTTTTACTACTCTAACTACTTCTTTATTCTTTTCTCTAGCTATTTTCATTTTCTAATATATCTACCTTAGGCTAAACTATGTGTTACAAGCATAAGATCTTAGAGTAGGTCAAGCAAAAAAATCTTGTATAGGGTTTACATAAGAGAATTCAATAGAGTTCTTAGGTATAAAGTATCTACCTTATATACTAGTGACTGTTGGTTTGTACTCTACTACTTTAGCCTATCCTAAATGACCATACATTATCCTTAAGATCAATATATGTAAAACATACTATATGACATTATTATTTTAGAACTTTTTATATCTTTTTATTATGACTGTAATAGTGTTATGTGACAGGTTTGTGACAGTTGTGATCATGATATCATACTAAACCCTAACCTTAAATAAAAGAGAAATAAAAATAAAAATAAAATAAAAGAAAATAGGAAAAGAAAAAATAAAATAAAGTCTATTGTTTATAATTCTGATACTATGGGTTTATTGTTCTTTCCTATACCTACTTTCCAGTCTAGTCTTTTACTAAGTCTGTCTGTCTTTTTCATCTTGATTTCTAGTACATATTTTAATATAAAATCAAATTTTGATAGATAAAGTGCCTAACATGCTTGCTTTCTGTTCAACTTCTGTGCTTTTATAAAGTATTCTAAGTTTTTATAATCTGTCCAGACCTTGAACTTGAACTTTGTGTCTTCTGATAAATGTCTTTAGTTTTTCAATTTCTTATTCACTACCAATATCTTTTTATTATGAATTTCATAGTTTTTCTCTATCTCATTAAGAGATTTTGAGAAATAGGCTATAGGTCTTTATTGTCCATTCTTAAATTTAATAGATAAAATCCCTTCCATTGCATAGTCCAATATATTAACTTCCATTCTTATTTTTTTTAGTTAAGTCTGGTACTGCTAACACCAGTTCTTTTATAAATCTCTCTTTTAACTTTTTAAACAAATTTTCTTGCTTTTTTATCCAATTTCACTTCTGATCCTTTTTCACCAAATCATGTAATGGTCTGGCTATTGCTGTGAGATCTTGAATGAACTACTGATAGTAATTAGCTAGTCTCAAAAACTTCTGTATGTATTTAACTTCTTTTGGAGTTAGCCAATTCAATACTCTTTTTACCTTCACCTCTTCTATCTTAATTCTCTCCAGTCCTATCACTTCTTCTAAAAATTCTACTTCTCTAACCTTCCACTTGGATTTTTCCAGTTTTACATAAAAGTCATTCTCTGTCAATCTCTTCACTACTACTTTTACTACCTCATCATGTTCTTCTTCTTCTGTTCCTACTATAATGTTATTAATAAAGCTCACTACTTCTTCAGTATTGATCAAGTCCTATAGGATCTTGTTTATTATTGTTTCAAATGTTGCTAGAGAGTTTGTGAGTTTAAATAATATTATATTTGGTTCAAATAACCCTTCTGGAGTTGTGAATGCTATCTTCCACTCATCTCTCTTCTTTATATTATTATAACCCCATCACAAGTCTAACTTTGTAAATACTTTCTCAATACCTATGTTTTCTACAATATCTAAAATAAGAGGCAAGGGATAACTATTTTGAATAGTCTATTCATTTAAGTACCTATAGTCTTGAACCATTCTCTTTATTCATTCAAATATATATAGTTCTAAACTATCTACTTCTTACTATTCTTTTTTTCTACAAAAAATACTAGTGCTATTTGAGATGACTTTGAAGGTTTGATATACTCTTTCCTTTGTTCTTCAATGAACTTTCACATTTGTTCTCTCTTGACAATAGATATATCTTTTCATTTCTCAGCACAAATACTTTCTTCAACTCAATTGCATGATCCTATGCCTTCTTTATTGGTATTCTCTCACCTGCTTTCTTTCCAAAAATATAGATCTATCTGTGGAACTTTTAAGAAATCAATTCCTTGGCCTCTTCTTAAGACTTTGTTGTTTTTTCCTCCTCATTCCAAATTTCCTATTCCTCTGCTATCTTCTTCATCTCTATTGTTTTCTCCTTTTCTGGTTTTTTCTTCTCTTCCCTCTTCTACTTCTTTTCTTCTTGCTTTTCCCCTTTTTTTCTTGTTTCTCTGTCTTTGCCACTCTGACTTCTCCTGCTTTGGTCTCTGCCACTTTCCACATTTTTTTAGACACCTCATCATCTTTACTTCTCCTATTCTCCAGTCAATTTCAGGATTGTGGCAAGTAAACCACAGTATTCTCAAAATCATACTCTACTTCTAACCACCAATTACATCAAACACTGTTTTTTCTCTATGCTCTTGGTAATAGATATTGACTTCTACTATGTGCTCAATTGGTCTCTTCTTGTTTAAGAAACCATTTATATTTCTTACATATATTGGTCTTTCCATTTTCTTTAGCTTAAACTCCTGTTTTTTTTAGCAAACTCTGAACTTATTACTAGACCTGTTGCTCCACTATCTAATAATGCCTTCACTGTTACTTCTTTTTGTATGTCAATTATTTCCAGCTTAATTTTTACTGTTACTTTTCTTAATATATCCCTATTGTTTAGATTGTAGTAGGATGTATTATTTATTACTCTACTGAGCATTGTAAACATATTATTACTAAAGCTTAGTTGAGAATTACCAGACTCTCTTCCCCATTTAAATTAGCTACATTGTTTGAATTTTCCCTATATTTTAATTTTCTCTCTCACTCCACAATTCTTTTATCTTGTAATTCCTTGTTAAATATTCAATATCTTTACAGCTATAATAGTTTTTTTGGGTTCATTTCCATTGCATATGAGTCATACCTTGGCATGAGCCCTACCTACCATTGTTGTGGGTATACTGTCAAAGTTGAAGACAATAGACTCTATTTATTTTTATTTTTTTCTTATTTTCATTTTCATTTTCCTTTTATTTCTATTTTTTAGACTTAGGATTAAGGATTAGTATAACATCATATATCTGTCACATGTCACAGTTACAAAGTCATGGTCACATGATCATATATTATAGAAAGTCATAGAAGATTTTAAAACAATGATATCATACTATATATCCTTTGAAGTAGACTAGGTTTAGTATAGTATAGACTATTAGCCAAGTATATAAGGTAGATACTTTGTAACTGGAACTCTATTGAGTTCTTTTGTACAATCCCTATATAAGATTTTTCTTTTGACTTAACTCTAAGTTTTAAGTTGTAATATATACAATGACTGCATTTGTTCTCTTAACTTTCTTTATTAGAGTAGGCTGTTACAAACTCAAGACTTTAGAGTGAGCCAAGAGAAAGAATCTTATATTAGAGTTAATACAAGAGAACTCAATAGAGATCTTGGTACAATATATTTATCTATATATACCAACTAGCAATAGTCTATGCTCTACTATATTTAGCCTATCTTAAATAATTATGTGATTGTATGACTATTACTGTGACCATGTTATCTGGTGTGACTAATGTGTAACAGTGTGATCATAATGTCACTCTAACCCTAATCCTAAATTTCAAAATAAGTTAAAAAGAAAAATAAAAATAAAAAAAAACTTAAAAAAAACTTGGGTTCAAAGTTCACAAATCTGACATAGGCCCTGTTAGCATCTAGTATATCTTATGCTGTCTTTGTGCCCCACTAGAATTTACTAGTATGTTTAACCTTAGAGCTTGAGCTCCTATCTTTTATCTTCTCCTCAATCTCTTTTCTTCTCATTTACTCTCCCTTCAATACCTATCTAAGTTTACTGCCTGCTCATACCACTACTCAATACTCTAGGGTAGGTATTCTGATTCCATTAGTTTTTATCTAAATTATCCTATTTATCCCTCTTTTAAACTCTTCTACCAAAGATTTTTCTTTATATTAACTATCTCTTGCTACTTTTTTAAACTCTTGTATAAACTTCTCTATTATCTTACTCCTCTGTTCTACTTTCTTTAACTTTGCCATCTTCATTGTCTTATTGTCTCCTTTACTAAATTTTTTTTTAGATCTGACAAAAATTCCCTAACTATTACATAACTCAAATTTTCACTTTCTAAATTTTATATAATATTTTCCTTTTAGATATCTGCCAATTCTTCTTACACATATGAGAATACCCACTGTACCTACTCTTTTACTAAATAATTTCTCATCTTTATTCTAATAAAAATATTATATACTGTTAAAAATCCCAAAACTTTACTTACTTCTCTATTAAATATTTATAGCTTAGCCACTTCTATATTTAACTCTATATTAGATTAAAAAATTTCTACTGCTGCTACTACTTATTCTATTACTAGTAGTTCTTGGATTTGTACCTGTATTACTATACGTTACTTCTATTGGGGCTAAATAATTTGTTTATAATTAATAGAGCTATGTTGACTCATGTTGACTTATGTTGTAATGGAAAGGTAGTGAGTCAATAGGTGTAGATAATGATGATAGAGGTGGGAGTGTAAGAGATAATGACATATAAAGGAGTAAAACAGAGCTAGTACTGGCTTCTTCTTCTAACTTGTATTCTAAACTAGACTTTGTTTCTATAAGTGCTAGTAAGCCCTCTTTAAGTTTCATCTCACACTGTTTACTAACTATTTAGACAACCAACTACTATCCTAAAGAATTACAAACTATTTTGTTTTAAGAAACATGTTCTACACTAGACAGTATCTAAAGTATTACTGCTATTTTCCTGTGTGAATGAATCACAAAGAGATACTACAGTACAGAGCTATTACTAAAAAAGATTAACTACTATGTCTATACAAGATAATATATTCACAAGTATCAGTAGGCTTTAACACAATATGAATTAGTTATCAGAATAATGACAAACATTTAAAAGAGGAGGAAAGTCTGATAGTTCTTGACTGGGCTCTAATAGGTTTGTAGTACTCAAAGATATGCTAAGAGAAGTAATGGTAAAGATTGGGCTTAAGAGGATTGATATGCAAGAGAGAGTAACAGTAGAGACATTATTGGATAGTAGTATAATAGATTTGGTTATAAGTTTGGAGTTTGCAAGAAAACAAGAGTTTAAACTGAAAAAAATAGAAAAACCTATTTATGTAAGGAATATGAATAGTTCTTTTAGTAGAAGTCAATAGTTATTATCAGAGATATAAAAATAGAACAGAAATTAATATAATTGGGGAATAAAAATAGAATATAATTTTAAAAATACTATAGCTGGAATGCCACAATTCTGAGATTAATTGGAGGATAAGATAGATAAAGATAACAAGATATCTAGAATAGTATGAGAAGCAATAGAGACCAAAACAAGAAAAACTGAGGACAAAAACAAAAATAAGAAGAAAAAAAAGAGGAAGAAGAAAAGAAAAGAAAAGAGAAAGAAATAGGAGAAAGAAAAAAAAAAGAAAAAACTCAAAAAGGAAAAAATGATAGAAGTGAAGAAAGTAACAGAAAAATGGGAAATTTAGGACAAAGAGGAAGAAGCAGTAAAGTCTCAAGAAGAGGCTAAGAAATTAGTTTCTCAAAGACTCTATAAGTATATTTATATCTTTGGAAAGAAATGAGTAAAAGAATACCAATAAGAGGGATGTAGTATTATGTGATTAATGTAAAAGATAAATTTATACTAAGAAAGAAAAAGATATATTTATTGTCAAGAGAAAAGAAGAAAGAGGTATATGAGTTCATTAAAGAATAATTGAGAAAAAAGTATATTAAACTCTTAAAGTTGCCTTAAATGGCACTAGTATTTTTTGTAGAAAAAAGAATGGTAAGAAGAGAATAGTACATGATTACAGATATTTAAATGAATGGACTGTAAAGAACAATTATTCTTTATCTCTGATTTTAGATACTGTATAAAATATAGGAATGAAGAAAGTATTTACTAAATTAGATTTATAATAGGGTTATAATAATATATGAATAAAAGAGAGAGACAAGTGGAAGGCAGTATTCATAACTCTGGAAGAGTTATTTGAACCAACTATAATATTTTTTAAGCTCATGAACTTTCTAGCTATTAGATGTAGTTCATATCTTATTATTCAAGACCTAGTAAGATATCTTGGAAGTCCAAATAAGCAATTTAGTGTATTATCTGAGAACATGGAAAATAGGTCAGAATGACCTTTGGCTTCAGCTTGTGTATTAGTCATATATTTTGAAAGTAAACTTGGAAAACTTAGTAGGTTAGAACTATTGAAGAATAGTGAGGTATATTGTTGCTAAAATTAAAAGAAAGTGTTAGTTTTAGTCAATTTTCAGGATAAGCTAATATAGTGTAAACTACTAGATTATATACCAGATATGTTACCTAGGGTAGTTATCTGGAATAGAGACTGTTAAGTAAGTTACTCTGGTTTACTAGTAATTCTTGGATATCAGAAATGGAGATCCATGGAGTTAGCAAGGGTCTAGAAGAATATTTGAGAGAAAATAGAGAGATGTAATCTATATTGGAAGAGGTTAGAGAGTATAGATAAGAAAAGAGTATTATTCATAGGTTGGAATGAACATGGTTATAATGAAATATAATACCAGCAACATTTCAAATAATGATGAACAAGATTCTATGTAACTTAATTAATACTAGGGAAGTAGTGAGTTTTATTAACAATGTTATAATAGGTGTTACAAACTTTATTCAACTTGTATCTCTAGAACTAGTAGACTGATTCTCACAAACCAAGTTGTATTGGAAAGCTCTGAAATAAGAGCTATTCATATATATATAAGATATACAAAAGTGATAACAGATTACTAAGATATTAGACCATCAGTAACTATAAGTTTTATTGGCTGTTATCTCAGAAATAACTAAACAAATTCCCATGATCAAAGTTGTATTGGAAAGTGCTCATCAAATGGTTTATAATGATATATTATACATTATATAGAGATTAATATTCATAAAGATACAAGTATAGTAATGTAGTGATATAATTAGTTATCTTCTAAAATTAGCCTAATATTTGCTATGATAGATAATAGCTCTACCAGATATAAGTTTTGATCATGTGATAGAATTAGCTTGTATATAGATCATTATTATTTTGTATATATACTTCTATATTTGAGAATTAGACTTTAGACTTAACAATATTAATTATTATCAATTATTATCTTATTATCATTGATATCTGTATTGATCTTTATTCTTATTGTTGTTATTATTGAACTTCTAAATCATTTCTAAATCTCTAAAAGTATACTTAAAATTCAGATATTACAAACAAGTAAGTAGTTTATTTTGTAATAGTAGAAATAAAAGAACATAACAAAGTGGAAGAAGTAGTAAAGAGATTGGCAGAAAACAATTGATATATAAAACTAGAAAAATGTAAGTGGAAGATTAGAAAGGTAGGATTTTTAGGAGTAGTAATAGTATTAGAGTTGTAAAGTTTAGACTCAAGCTTTTTCTAAAAAAATCTTCTTCATTTCTTTTTCTTTTATTTTTTATTTTTTGAAATCTAGAGTTTAGTATGATGACATAGTCACACTGTCACACAAGTCACAAGTCACAAGTCATGGTCACAGTAACAGTCACATAATCATATAGTCACAAGAAATATGGTAGAAGATTCAAGAACAATAATATTATATAATATATATAACATATGTTAATCTTATGGCTAACACATGGTCATTTAGGATAGGCTGAAGAAGTAGAGTACAGTTTATCAGTAGTTAGTATATAAAGATAGATATATTATACTAATAACTCCATCAAGTTCTCTTATATTACCCAATACAAGATTTTTCTTATTGACCAATTCTAAGATCTTTGAGTCATAACAAATAAGGTTAAATAAAATCAAGATAGAAGAAAAGAAAGTGAAAGGAGTGTTAAACTTGTTAGCTTTTAAATGGGTCAAGAATATATAGAAGTTTTTAGGACTAGCCAATTATTAGTAGCATTTTATTAATAATTTTTCATTTATAGCTAGATTATTACATGATCCAATAAAGAAGAATTAGAAGTGGGATTGGATGGAGAGACAGGAAAAGATGTTTAAAAAGTTAAAAGAGAGATTCATAAAAGAACTAGTATTAGTAGCACTAGATTTATATAAAATAAGGATAGATATAGATAGATGTATTAGATTATACAACTAGAGAGGTATCATCTATGAAGTGTGAAGATGGACATTGGAGACCAGTGGCATACTTATCAAAATCTCTAAATAAGATGAAAAGAAACTATGAAATATATAACAAGGAAATATTAGTAGTGATTAGAGGATTGGAGAACTGAAGATATCTACTAAAGGGTATAAAATTCAAATTCAAGATTTGGACAGACTACAAGAATTTAGAATACTTTATGAAAATGTAGCAACTGAATTATAGACAAGCAAGATAGGCTTTATACTTGTAAAAGTAGAAAACAACAATAAAAATCAGAGATTAATAAAAGAAGAATAGATTCATAGTTTAGCAGAGATAATAATAGATAGATTTGAAGTATACATGTTAGAAAAATAAAAAATAGCTAGAGAAAAAGACAAAGAAGTAGTTAGAGTAGTAGAAGAAATGAAGAAGGTGGGAGTAAAGTGTCAAGAGATGATATTGAGAGAGAGTTGGTATTGAAGAAAAGAAAAGTGTATGTGCTGAAGAATAAGGAGTTGAGAGTAGAGATTATCTAGTTACATGATGATATGTAGGTAGTAGAATACAAAGGAAGATAGAAGATAATAGAGTTAGTAATGAGAAATTACTAGAGGTAATGAAGAATGTAGAAAATATGTGGATAAATATGATATATGTCAATGAATAAAAAATAGAACAGAGATACTAGCAGGGAAGTTGATGGTAAATGAGATACCAAAGAAACTGTAGATGTATTTGACAATAGACTTTATCACAAATTTTCTATTAGTAACAGGGAAAGATGTAATCTTAGTAGTTTGCAATATGTTGTCAAAAATAGCATATTTTGTAGCAATTATAAAGAGAATATTAGCAGAAGGGTTAGCTAGGTTGTTTAGAAACAATGTGTGGAAACTACATGGTCTGCTAGAGGATGTGATTTCAGATAGAAGACCATAGTTTATAACAGAGTTAATGAAGGAGTTAGATAAAATGTTGGTTATTGAGACAAATTTGTCAATATTGTTCTATACATAAACAGATGAATAAACTAAATGAATGAATTTTAATTCCTTATAGATAATAGACAAAAGAATTGGCTAGAGTGACTAGTAATAGCAGAGTTTGCAGTAAATATTCAGTAACTAAGGTATTTCTGTTCATAGCAAATTATGGGAGAGAAATGAGAATGAAAGCAAACATTAGAAGAAAAGAAAAAGTGAAAAAGATAATGGAGTTTATAAAAAGAATGAAGAAGATACAAAAGGAAGCTGGGAAGGTATTAAGAAAAGCATAGAAGGAAATAAAGTAACATGCAGATAAGGAAAGGAAAGAAGCTGAGAAGTAGAAGAAAAAAGATAAGGTGATATTAAGCATAAAAGATCTAGTATTCAAGAAAAGACTAGTAAAGAAATTAGTGGACTGATATATTGGTCCATATATTATTGATGAGATAGTATCTACTAATGTGGTCAAATTATAACTGCCAACTTTGATGAAAATTCACCTAGTTGTAAACA
>Ga0157364_1003040_pt1 | contig 16084 bp, 8 predicted proteins | sample AttsexASBM2_FD_111476 | JGI IMG/M metagenome (GOLD analysis project Ga0157364, IMG submission 111476) | Fungus gardens microbial communities from leaf cutter ant in Ribeirão Preto, State of São Paulo, Brazil - Atta sexdens ASBM2 | ecosystem: Host-associated > Fungi > Mycelium > Unclassified ...
CTCTAGTGGGACAACCATTGCACAAGTCAGCGACTATAATTTAAAAGCCATAATGAGCTTTCTTCGTGACGTATGCCACATTTGCTTCGTGCCATTCAAGTCAAAATCACCACGATATACTTATCTCGTATACTTCGCATTACAAATGCATATTTTATTTCCGATGTGCAATTTCACACGACTTTGACTTTCTTTCCTTCTTTCTACATCGCTTCTCTTCACAAATTTGTTTTACAAAACTAAGAATAATTAGAAAATGCTAACACACAAGTTGCTGAAATTCACCAATTAATCCCAGAATGTTCCAATAAATCTCTCTTAGTTTTCCTAGAACTAACTTTCCTAGAAAATACGATCTTGCAGTTTTATTCAACAAAATTAAGAAGCTTTATATGCATTTAAAAATGAGGATTCTCAGCAATTAACGTATGCTTATCTAAAACTGTTTCGACACAATTTCTTAAAAATATCTAATTATTTCATTTACATATAATTAAATATATTATTACACGAAAATAGACTTCTTAATTATTAGTTAAACGATCATCAAACTATACAATTTAATTCGAATGAAATCAATTCGAGCGGTAAAAAACGTTGCTGTATTTTCTTTCCTCGATAGAAAGTTCGATGCAGTGCCATGACTCTTCTTGATAGCCAGGAGAACCAGAACCAAAGCGAGACAATCCGATTTGACGACGAGTCAAAGCGAATGTTTCTATCGAGAGGTAAAATGGTCAATGATTAATAGCGAGAATTTCTTTTACCAAATCAGCCAATGAAATTTCGATCCTTTCGAGTCCGCAAACTGGCCGTAATTCATTCCAATTCATAGACCTTCCAGAATTTTAGCTACCTGTATTGCAGCTCTCTCTCTCTCTCTCTCTCTCTCTCTACTCTTTTTAGCTAGCTAAGCCATGTTGTAGCGATTTATAACGATCCTCGAAATGCTTTTGATTTTATAATCAATCTTAAGTGAGTATAAAAAACGAAGAGGATTGAATATAAAATTGCTTGATGGCGACAGAAGTGGACAAGCATAAAATCCATACTTTTTAAAAGATTAATCAATATATATAGAATAATATATATAGAATATAATAATATATAGAAGATCAAATGTTTGATCAAATGATTAACTAATTCCAGAAGTTATAAAGTTAACTTTCAAGTCAAATGATAGATAATTAGATATAGAAAATATGAAATCTGTGTTTTATTTTCCGATAGTCTTCAAACTTTTAACTGCTATTTATCGCTACCACGGATACGCCTATTTCTAGCGCGGAAAAAGCAGGCGCAAAATGTGTCGAAACCAATAACGACGAAGTAGCGATCTGGACAGTAAAAAACGAATAAAAACAAAGTTGACAGATTGTGGGTGGCCGATAGAGATCGTTTGAGAAGTGGCCTGCGAGCTTTATTGAAAAGCTGCCTAAGAGACTCCAGACTTCTTATCTCCTTGTCTTATCATCCTTTACTTGGACTTTACTTCGACTTTACTCGAGTTTATCGTTACCCCTCGAAGAGAAGAGGACAAATTTCCAATATTAATAAATCTCAACCTTTCCGTATTTTTTCATGCCAATAAATAATATTTATAATTTCAAAATTATATTATAAAATGTAACGCTCATATGAAGAACAATAGAAATAACGTAAAACAAATACTCGCACTGTTGTCAGAGATATAATTATCGTTGCCAGACTCACGTTTCCAGCCATTCTCAATCTACCTTGTCGGCTCCTACCACCTTCTAGTCTAGTCTCTCTTTAGGGATTTCTTCAATTGAGTCGAGCATCTGCCGGCGGCAGAGACTCGAGAGAGTTAAATTAGAAGAAACAAGAAAAAAGGAGTAGCGAGCGCAAGGACGTGATTTCGTAGTCCCAAGCGTGACTTCGTTGAGAACCGACAAATCACTTCTTGGATTTCCTCTCTTTACCTTCGACTCTTGTTCCCGCGTTTACCCCTGTCGATTCGCGGGAGTTTTCAATAGGTCGCGATTTTTCGCGGGTGTTACCGCGAAACGCAATTGACTTCCACGGCACGAAATCCGCGAGAAACCGCAAGAGAATCGCGCGCGGTTCGTCGACCCGCGTTGTCAGATATTACCGAGTTGGGTTTTCGTTTGTTCCCGATCTCGCTCGCGACTCGAGAGTTGGGCGTATTCGACAAAGAGCAAATATACGGCCTAGGGCGTGTGATCCCCGGGCGAATGTTGACCTGGAGAGAAACAGAGGAAGAAAGAGAAACGAAGAAAGAGAGACAGAGAGAGAGAGAGAGAGGGAGGGAGGGAGGGAGGAAGAGAGACTTCCTCGAGTTCATCACAACCCCGTTTCGGCCTCCGGCCCCTCCGCAGCTCTCGCACATCCGGTCTCGTTCGCGGAAGCAACGCCGACTAAGCGAGACATCCAGTGATTCGGAAACTGTAATCCCTTTTGTATTCCCGACGACACGACGACGAGACGAAACAGCGCGCATATCCGGGATACCACGACGATCTTCTCCTCCTTTGTTCCTACATTCTAGGGTGATCCTGTCCGACGGCACAACGCGACAAGGAGGGTGGTCCTACGAACGCAAAGCAAAGTCTCGTAGGTCCTTTCCCGCTAGGAAGAAGGCTAATACTCGTAAAAACAATATAAAAACCAGACTATGAACGCGACCGTCGTAAAATCGAGCAGATCATTCACTCGTAAGTGCAATTCTGCGCTTGTCCCGATGATAGCCCTTCTTTTTGTTTAACTGAAGAACGTCAAAAATCATGACGATGAGATTAAGTCGGAAAATGCCAACTTTTTCGAATAACATATTTTTAAACGATCACGTTGTCATTTATATACCGTTGAAAAATTTATGTTAAATATAATACATTCTACGTGTTCCAAACAGTCTCCACTGAAATTTATGTGTTAATTTAATACAAGATAAATATTTTAAAAGTTATATAAATATTATGTAAAAGAATAAACATAAAAAAGTAAATACCGACATAGATTTTAAACAAGTCATGGAAGCATATTTTTTTAATAAAATTAACATTTATTATTATATGTATAACCGGACTGAAAAGTATATACCTTTATTTACTAAATTATTCATTTTTTAGTAACAGTCTCTTGATACTTGTATACACAGAATAATAAAATCAATTGATATAAAGAAAATACACAGTTGTTTTTCAAAAAGAATCTGTAGTTGCGTGTTTATGTGTAAATTGTAATTTTTTGAAAAATAACCGTATGTTCTTTACATGAATTGATTCATATCACTATTTTGTACATCAAAGTATTAAGATATATTTGTTAAAAAATAAATGTTTAGTAGATAAAGATATTTTTCAGTTTGATTAGACCTGAAAGAGCAACTTTCAACAAATTAATGCGCACAGCAAAATATTTTCCATTTTCTACGATTGTGCTTATAAAGATTTTTAATCAGTATATCTCTATAAACAAGATCATAGTTTCAGCCAATTTGACCAAAGTCATTTTTCCATATGCTTATCGTTAGTCCTTTACAAAAATTCCGCAAATCAAAGATTAGTCAAATTCTTGAAGCAAATTCGCATATAATTTATATGTGATAAGGTTATTCTATTAACAAATAGACATCCTATTTCGTGCGTGACAATTGGAAAGCATCTCGATGCTATTGCGTATTACGCGTATATTAATTATACATTGCATTTATATTAAGCTTTGAGTGGGTACATTCATGTACATCATACACCGACGTTAGCTTCCATTTTACAGTAGCGGCGTCACTAATTAATCGAAAATCACAACGGTGATTACGTATGACGACAAGTGAAACGAGGTTTTGCTATTAAATTGATGCTTTATTGAAATTCGCGAATTATGCGACCTATGTAAATTCATATTGTGTTGTATTAAATCGCTACTGCTTGTGAGTTAATATGTAAATTTCGCAGAATTATATGCTTTTAGCTTATTTTGTTTTATTTATATGCAAGAATCGTAACCTACTTTCGAAACGGATTAACTGTCGTCTCTTCGGTATATCGCGACAACATAGTAATTAAAATAACCGATACTTTTTGAAGATAATAATGTGCAATTAATATAGACTGGGTATCGAGTATATAAACAACTTTTCCTTTAAATATATTAATTAACATGACGTTATCGATTATACTCTGTTTCGTCAGTTAAAATACATTCTGTAGAATTTGTGATAACAGATTCTTATTAAAGAAAGAAATATCTGCCTGATAAATCGATTTTAAAAATCAGGTATTTGTAAAATATGCAAAAAGTCTGTGCAAATTAACCCTCCCCCCCTCCCTCCGTATACCATTGTGGAATTTTGCATCTTCCGTCAGTAACCCAGGTCTTTGAATTTTAATCCAAATTTTTATATCCAGATTTTTATTGTTCCAGTTTGTATAAAAATTTAAAAAAGTTCTTGAATGCTTATGAATGTTTTAACAAAGAGTTTTTATTATAATGGAAGATTGGATTATATTTTATTTATTTCTTATGGGCTTAAACGTATCTATCAGAATTCACAAAGATATCGAGTGTGCCTTTAAAGCGGAGGTTAAAATAACAGAAAAAATCAACTAATATCGCTGAAAATAACCATTGACAATAAAATCAAACTATAATACAATAGTTTGTTGTTATATTTAATCACTTAAAAATTTTTAAAGAAATTTTAGCAATTCTGTTTTGACTTAAAAGAAAATGGATCGCTGTTATTATTGCAGTTATTATATAATAACAATTATAATAATGTATCGATTTTCATGATGCTCGTTTTCATACCTTTGTTCTTCATCATGACTAGTCTCTTCATTTCCACCTATCTCCCCTTCTTACAACACGCGTGAATGTACACGTGCTGAGTACTCTCGCCGGAGCATCTCTTAACCGCTGATAAATAGAGCAAGTTTCATGCAACGTGTTGCTTCGCCTTCCTCGTCTCGTTACTCCCAGCTCGCCTAAGTGCGCAAACTTTGGCCTGGATGTACCGCCACGGGAATGCGGATAGGCAATGGCGCGCAACCAAGGTGTTCTGGGAACAACTTAAGGGGAGCTAGTGCATTTGTGACGTGGGAGTGCAGGCGGAGAAGGAAATGCGTATGCGCCAGCGACGCTAACGAGGGCAATCGACAGTACAGAACGGCGAGGTTAAGGTGCACATTGAGGGTCGATGAAGAGAGACGGAAGTTGGACACTCTTCTAACAAAACTGGTTCTAATTTCTTAGCCCCGGTATCTTAACGTTTCAACCAGACTGCAGTCTCAAGTCCCTTTTTTTCTATCGTTTAATTCATTAAAAAATCTATAATATTAAAATCTATTTTCTAATATAGAGTGAAGTTCGATCTTGCTTAAAGTTTTTAGGGGGCCATTTCTGAGTATAGACAAATTCTTGCCATATGATGCTTATTTTGTTTAGAAATAATTTTATATTTTCGGCTATGGGCCGACAGGCCGCAAAAAATTCACAGATACGGGCGATCCACGAACTGCAGGTTGAGTATCACTGATCAACTTATCGAATAAATAAAATAGAGCATTACTATAAGTTCAATCTTTGCTAAAGACAGCTTTATTAGCCACGTACTTACAAAGAAAACTATCAAAGTCTCAAAGTTTCTGCTTAATAGAATAGACTTCAAATAGTTGAAAGATTAATGAAGGATTCTAGAATTGTCCTGGAACATTTCAGTACGATCGCAAGAATTGTAGACTTCCATATGGTGTTCGGTCATCGTGCCATCAGCGTAACGAACAACTATTTGGACTGTTATTTGCGATAAGTTTTTCACGGCGCCGGGTGCACGTGTCGCCTCTCCGTTCCATCTGCTCGTTACTAAATCAAAAAAGCGTGTTCGAAACTTTACTCTTCCGTGGACACACTGCAGCGGGTGCGTTATTCATGACGAAAACCTCTACGGATCGTCTTCTCTTGGTTCTCAGCCACAGGCTACAATTTCTTGTATACACGACGTAACGACTATACTGCCCCTTTATCCCTCACCGTGTCCCTTTCCCAACTAGCTTCAATATACCCTGGAGGTAATTACACTCTCTACACTGATCATAAATACGATTTTAATAGGTGGTTGATTTGGTGATAATGCAATACAACGAATCCATTATCCTTCGATAAATGACTGTTTGCAATATTTCGAAAGCTTTTATAAAATATAACTCTACAATACTAATTATATTTATAACTTGATATTAGAATGCAGTTTCTTTTTAAAGTAAATATCAACACGCCACTCTGTTATCAAAATATTTTAAGAGAAGTAGGAAACGAAATATAATAATTATATTTGAATATTTGTCACATTTTTCTATTAACATTGCCAAAATTTTCCTTAATCTCCGCCAGGCAAAGAGATATTTATGCACACTCTCATGCCATAGTTTAGAACCCGAGGGACTCTATCTCGGAACACGTAGACAGTATCCATCTTACTATACGTTTATCTATCCTCCGGACTAAGCCACGTTCGCGGACCACGCTTAAGGCTACCGTTACATTCGCCAGCCGGCGCTTCGCAGCCAGCCAGCCAACCAACCAACCAGCCAGCCAGCAAGTCCGATACCGGCTTCTCTGTGCACGTACGTAGAAGCGTTAGGCACGGAAAAAGATGTACGGCGAGTAAATGGAGAAGGAACATATATATGAAGACAGAGAAAGAGAGAATGAAAAAGAAAACGAGAGTGAGTGAGAGAGAACTAAGGTACTTAGATGCAACGCGTGAGTCCGTTGAACTCCGGTCGAGACCGCGCGACCCTTTCTCGACCGTGTTGTCCTCTTCTTCATCGTGCATCATACTAGTGCAGTATTGGACGTCGAGTCTTCTTTCTCGCTTCGCCCGTGTGCCTATTTACTCCCGTTTTTTCGTGGTTTTTGCCTACGGTGGAAGGGTAATCATGGTGCTTTACGCGTTACTGGACCCGCCGTCTTCTTTTCTTCCCGCGAAGGCCAACTATCTCCATCTTCATCATTCCAATTGTCGCTTTCTCGTCTCGTTCTCTTCTCTCTTTTCGTTCATTCTTCGTTCGTTTCTTTCGTGCCAAGCGCAGTCCTTGTCCGAGATCCCCTTCTTCACTGACTTGTAATGACAAAATCGTGCACTTCTGTCAACCGCCATCCGCCATTACCGGTTTTCTTTGGATAAACCGCGGGAAGCATTGGGAGATTTTTGTTTCTATTGTCCCCATGGTATATTCACACAGTCTTTTACGTTGTTCGTAGCAAGTAAGAAGAATAGATAGATAATGGCGTATTAATATTCTAAAACAAGCTCTTTAAAAACATAGAAAAAGGAAAAAAATCAAAAATAAAAACAAAAAACTCAAAGATATAAAATAATACAAAGATAATACAAATAAAACATAAAAATAAAAATTATATGAATCATAAAAATAAAAAAGAGAAAATAGAAGATAATATTAATTGTGAGAAGTGAATAAATATGAAAAATTAAAGCAAATTGTAAAAACTAGCTAGTCTCATGCTATCGTAAATGATAAAATAATTTGCATTTAAATATCCTAAGTGTCTTTATAGATTTTCTGATAGTGAGAACAAATTTCATGTTATGATGCCAACATAAATGAAAGCATTACCGCATTTTCTCAGGATAGCCACAGGGATATTTTTTGTTTCTATTGTTCCCAGGATATATTCCTGTAAACTTTTGCACTGTTTGTGCGCTGTTTATAGCGAGCGAGTGAGAAAGAGAGAGAGAGAGAGAGAGAGAGAGAAAGAGAGAGAGAGAGAGAGAATGTACTATAAGTGCTATTGTACTCAAAATATTCACGCTACGTCACGTTCCAGCGGTGTCAATCCAAAATAACAAAAGAATTGCCTGCTAAAAGCGCGATATCAAAAACATATTTTTCAACACCTGTTTTCAGTTATAAAAAATACAAAATGGTCTTTCAGGTTCTTTTTCGGAACACGAATATATGATTGTAAGTTACTTGATTGCAAAATCGATTTTCGTACATTTAAACTTAATAATTTTGTTTTATATATATATATATATATTTATTTATTTCCTTTATACTCTCGGGTTTGCTCGACCTTTCTTCATCTTCTCAGCAACATGCTGAGACTTTTTGTGAAATGATCAATACGTGCATTTTGCGCAATGTACAGAATGTGTCAGATGAATAGCAAGGGTCGGAAAGAGAACCGTAACTACGGCTACGAGCTCTTGTTGCGAGTCGCGTACGCGAATAAACTCCTCTTATCATCCTCCTTTTTGGCCGACATTCTCTTTCGAGTAAAGAGAATCAGCTACCGCGAGTCGAAACAGCATTTCATTAGTTAGGTCGCTCTCGAAAGATTCCTCGTTTGCGTAATAACGCGAAGATGGTTACTGCAGAGGAAGTGAGAAGTGTACTCTTAGGCGCGAGGGTTATAAAAAGAGAAAAGAGGTCTGAGCGAGGCGAGGCGAAACGGCGAAATAAATAAATTAAATTGCTCTGCTTCCGCTTCTCCTTCGGCCTCCCTCTCTCCCATAAGTACATCGAGGAAGAACGCCGGACGTTTCGTGCGTGTAACACTGACGAGCGTCGCAACTAAGAATTTTATCGAGGCCACGCATCGTGTACGTACTGTGCAAGGAATTTTTATTCGCTGTTTAGTTTTAATCAAAACCCCGGAGCTGGACCTGGTCGCGATATAGTCGAGTTGCTAGCCTTTCTCCTTCTACCTCAATGTCAGTCTTTTTTTTATTCTCTAACGCGCGGGACGAGGTTCAAACAGAGCGAACGAAATGAGAACGAGGATACCGGACACAGAGGCCGCTGTCCCTGTCGAGAAATAATTGAAAAAAACATGAAGTGGATCAAAATTCGGTGCACCGAAAGAGCAGTGAAATCCAAGTGCTACGGGCTCTCGAAAAAAAAATTGATAGCCCTCGGGGTTTTCGCATCGGGCATGGACCGGAGAGGAACAATGTCGCACGGCAAAAGCGACATGAAATTGTTTTCGAAAGTAACTACCGGGAATTATAAGAGGATTACTTCTTCGTGTAAACGACTAAAAAGTAATAAGCACTTTTATTTAAATCGCGCGCATACGGATAAATATAAAGACTCCATCTTGAACGGTTTATAACGAAAGAATAAACGCTACGTTCGGTGTACGATTCATTGTTTTTTCTGTTATTCGTTTGTAGGTCGAATTACACACATGGCTGCGACATTCCATAGCGCCGCGATATTCGCGAGGAAAAAGCTTTTCAATGTACCGTATATTTAATCCTCTCGATTAAGTAAATTGTACGAAGTAAAATACAAAGTCGTTACGTTCTGAAATAATTGCTGCTAAAGTAAATATTCGGCTAATTTCGTTAGATCCATGCTGTTGTGTCCTTAATCCCTCGTACTCTTTCAATGATCCGCACGTAGCTTTACTGCAGGTTATGAATATCTATTTCACGATTCGCTTATTTGTGAATAAAAAAAAAAAGGGTAGAGACCAATGAATTCTCGGTTAGTCGCGCTTGCACACAATGGGATATCGAAAACGCAGAACGTTAATCGCTTCGATGACGCACAGAACAGATCGCGTTTGCTTTTTGCTCCCATTCACGATCGCGTTTGCTTTTTGCTTTCGACTCACGCCGCATCAATAATTCCGTTCGTCTGTAAATCTTCGCGAATTAGTATCGGCGGAAGAAACGTACGGAGATTTAGCCATTCCATCGATCGTAGGTCACATTGTCCAATTTAACGTTTGCTACACTCGCTCCACTTCGCGTTGCTACAAATTAAAAAAAAAAAAGAGAGAAAAAGAGAAAAGAGATTTCCCTTCTCCTTGTCGGAGTACACCTACTGCGATAGCGGTTCGCGAAACTCCTGTATGCCAGCGGATACCTAAAGCCAGGGCGGTACGCTGGCTGAAAGTTATACTTCGTCATAGATTGCACTAAAATTTCCGACGAGTTCAACCTTGCGCAGAGAAACGATTTACCTCACCGAGCCGGTAAAACCTTCTGAAAATCCAATGCGCGCGGGAGTTTACGCTTTTCGCGTATCAACTCGCGGGATACTTTTATTACGCTTCACGGCACGTAGCGCGCAGTTTTAAAACGATTAATTCTCTCGGCGCGATAACGAAAGCTTTCCTACAATCCCCTAAATCGGAATGTTCCAAATCTTATCGTGTTGAGATCCATTGTGGAATGATGGTGAATTACGTGGAAAATTTGTATTGCAATCAATTGGAATAATCATGTATAACACATAAGAGGATTTTTCAATAAATAATAATCATGAAGTCATTAAAATAATATTTACTTAGGAACGTAATTACCAATTGTATATGTAGCAAATATTGTGCTACAAGTATCTCGATTAAAATTAACATTTTATCTGGAAATACGATAACACAATACGAGATGATGCATAATATACATAACGAGATTTCTATTTTATCCTGCATAAATTAGATCGCACTTTATGAGCAATATTATAACACGCAATTATTATTGGATCATCATCGCGCGAAAAAATAATCATTCAATTAACAAGGTATATTTAAAATTTTTTGAAATAATAGAATTTCTGGTTATTATAATCGAACATTTCACGCAATCAAAACATTTCATCAGGTGTGGTACCAGTTAGAGTTTGATAGAATTCGAATTTTTTATTGCTATAATTAAATAGAACTTCAACCAAAAGTTTTGTTATTTTCCAGAATTCATGCAACCAAACGTTATCGTAAGAATATACCTATACCTCCAGCTAAAGTTATTTTTATTATTAAAATTATAGAACATTCATATTTCACCAATAAATAGTATAATTATTTATTATATATCTATTTCAGATTAATTCAACTTTTTTCTAGTGCACGTAAATAACTTTTACATAAAATAAAATCCGTAGCATCAAAGGGTTAAGTGGAACATTTAGCTACAGTTCATAATGAGTAGTTGTCGTCGGGAACGTTGAGATCCGCGATGAAAAAGTACCGCTCAAGTTGATTATATGCGCTCGTTGATTTTCACGAGACGTACATCGTTGCGGACGAATTACGAAACTAACGAAAAGCCGACTAGTCGCTATACTGGAGACCTTTGTAGCTTTTTGCCTCCTCTAATTTGACTTTTACTCTTTTATTCAACTTTGCCGCGATATAACTCCCTGCACAGATTCACCTGTCCAGTTATGTGTGAAAGTTTTAGTCGCAAGTCGCGACCTGGCCAGATGCCAGAAGCAAAAATCCTTCTGAACGTATTTACTTGATATCGCTGTTATACGCGGAGACAGGATGACCAAAATCGGCTGAACGTGCTCAGTGACTGCGGATACACAAGCCTCCCAATCAAATTGGATTTGTTCAGTGGATAATTTAATACGCGAGGAAACGTCAGACACAGATTATTTCAACTTCCCCCCGTGTAACTCTTATTATATTTCTCCGATTACCCGTATAATAGATTGTCAATATTATTTCTATATGAATCTGTTATTAATGCTAGATAAATCCTAACTAGATTGTATCAAATTCTCTTGAACATTTTATTTAGTTACGAATTTCTATAAAGGAGATTCTAAAAAATTATTAAGAGACTACCTTGAATGTTTCCTTCTTCAAATCGTTTCCTTCAAGACAAAAAGTGATATTTGTGCATTTTTTAATTATCTTTCGCGTTTAAATGGTTCGATATCTATTATTTCTTCATAATATATGAACCTATTATTAATCCTAGAGAAAAACTTATAACTGGATTATATCAAACTCCCTCATATACATTTATATATATTGTGCATTTATAAATATAAATTTTTAGTTAATCTCTGGAAGATTTTTATAAAAAAATTGATATTAATATCAAGAAACTACATTGGATGTGTATTTCTTCCACCAAATCTTTTTCCTCAAGACAAAAAGTGACACATTGTTTTATATTAAAGCTTTACGAAGAGAAACTTTACGCATTCTATAGTTATTTTTCGCTGGACGGTCAAACGCGGACAGAAACGTTACTGGACTACGGCTACTGCAGAAATCGTGGCTGGAGAAGCAGAACGAATGATGAAGAAGAGAAGAAATAAATTCGCGCACGCACGGAGGGGCGGAAATTGGTCTGCAATCTTTGCACGGCTTACGGACAATTGCCGTCGGAATTGCTTCCCTCTGTGCTTTGTTCCTTCCTTCTGTTCTTCTTTTCTGCACTTTCTCCAACTCGTTTCACCATTCTTCCTCTCTCTTATTCTTTCTCCCTTTGCTCTCTTTCTCACTTGTCTCGTCAGATCACCTGCTCCGCGTCATTTCTACAAGGCTACAATCCTTGTTGCTTTTTCGAGTGGCTTCTTTCGTATAGAAATATTAAGAAGAATGAATATCGAATTAATACCGAGCAGGCAGTAATAATAATAATATTTCAAAGCATAATAATTTTAAAGTGCGATGTCAAGGTGTACAATTTAATTTTTTCACGTATACATATATTTAAACTGTAGAAATATTAAAATAAGTTATATATTTTCTTACAATTTACAATGTTTTTTCTATTTCTGATATTTTATTAATTTGATATACCTATATTCCTTTATCTAATTTTATATTAATTTTAATACATTGCAAAGAATATTCTTACATTTTATTACATTTATTGAGAATATTGTTACAAGCATATTAAGTTTCATGAATTTTCTGTTTCTAATTATTCTGATTTTAACTTATAAAATTCTAACACATTGTGTCTCAACTCTGTCACATTCTATTAATTTATTGATTTAATTGTATGATGTTCAATAGATATAAAAGTTTATTTAATAAAAATTCCTGTGTATATAGTACCTCTGAGAGCTCCTTAAGTAATAATTACATACACGAAACCATGAAATTACCGAGCTCGAAACAACATTTTCTCGATCTACAATCACGCATGGCATCGCAGGTGCCGTTGATAACCGTGCACGTACGAATAATTGCGTTTTTCGCCGTGTATTTCGGCGAGGCAATTGAGAGAGGCGGCAAGGGAGCGAGAAACAGTCCCGCACTCGAATATGCGTGCACTCAAATTGCATCGACTACAGGATAGCGTTCCGCGCTTTAAACTTGTTCCATGTACATTTTTCATCGCTTTTTTTCAATCGGGCCATGTCTATCGCGCAAAATAGTGTTAGGATCGCGAACAATAAGTCTCGGCGTTATTGCGAGGCATATCGACAGCGATATTACTCCAACGTAATCTCGTTACACAAATACGTGAATGCGAATTTCGTGTATGTTTTGAATACGCGAATCGAAATGCCGTTATAATTTCGCTGGAAGTAATTTTCGGTATTATCAATGTTGTACATGTAAATGTGTCTTACAGCGTTTATAACAAAGCTGCTCAATATCATAATATTTTCAATTCCTGGTTTGACAAACGTGTCGTGATAGAAATGAACTCCCCATTTTACTGTAAGCGTATAATTCCAAATTACGTTTATTGGGTTTAATGAATTTGTTTAATGAATTTGAAGCGGCATTAATTCTTAACCGAAAATGTTTATCTGTATATATTGAGACATGTATGAATTTGGAAACAACTGTGTCTGAAAAATCTCGTTTGAAAGTTTGAAAAAAATCAATTTTTAATATTAATTTATTTAATATTCATTTTATATATTTCTTCTATTTATTCAATAGTATTTTTCCATAATAAATACATTTGTAGCTAATTGTTATTATCACTTTTTAAAACTGTATAAAACTTATACGATTATTATGCTTTATGAGAAAAGCATAATATCATCAAAAAAAGAATATTTCAATTAAAGATTAATGACTTTATATACACGAATATGTTTTATTTATGGGTGTCGCGTTCTTTCAACTATTGTTGGCGCGTTGACATTTAAATCCATATGTCACGAATGCGAGTCGTGAAGCGCGACCTAAAAATGCAAAACTGAAGCTGGCGATCTGTATCCTCCGGCGCTGACGCGTTTGCGTTTTGCATTACGCGTTAATCTGCATCTTTGACGGCCGTGCGTGAATCGAAAACATAACGTAGTGACCGGCAGCTATTGGCTGAAACGCGACTCCATGGAATAGAAGTTCGCTTTTTAATCGGACTCGCGTGTGTTACAACGTTGCTACTAAGTGAAGGTAATTAAACGTTCGCCGGACTTCTACTTCGCATATTGTGAACGCGGAGCCAACCGCTGATTCATTAACGTGGTACGCCCCGAGTTTTCGAAATTGCATTGCACGTGACGCATAATTGCACGTGGTTTCTTCCCCATCCGCATCATTTAATCATCATTTCCCAACATCGTTTAAAAGAAAAGAACAAAAATTTAACCGAATAAAAAGTCTATAACTACAATGAAAGATGGAACTACATGAATTTTTAGAAGAATACATACACTACAATAAACTTGGGAAATAAATGACTCATTTTTTATCTTGCTCGTAAAGCGTAGCATGCATTTCTAGTCTTCGCTTTCACTTTATTTTACATATACATATAATACTTTCTTGTCTATTCAAGAGAAAATATAACTTAAAATGTTTACGATATAATTATATAAGAGATCGATTATATAGGAGATAGATTATTGTAATATATGTTAATGGAGATTCAGATAAATTACGTTAATTACAAAAACCAAAAACACCTTACACATTAAAAATACACGAAAGAAATAGATTAATATCTATTTTACATTAACGATAATAGAATCTGTTAAAACATATCAAAAAGTTCGACTTTTTAAATTTTATTATTATTTCGTAGTGATTTATCCAAGTATAGGCTATGGTTATAAATCCTATATCGACTTGCAATATTTAATATAGCACTCTCTAATTTTCAACTTTACAATCGCTGTCTTTTATTTCAGATATCAAAAATCATTTCATATTAGTCGCTTTTATCATTAGATTAAACTTATTTTAATTTTAAGATTGGTCTAATTTATATCACAGTATAATAGAAACGACAGGGATATTTTTACAATATTGGTATATAAGGCTGACGCAAATTTAACGACGGAGAGAAATGGAAACACATCAATGCACTGTAAATATAACATCGAAAACGATATCGTTGCAGTGACATTTTCTGGATTGCAAATTCCATCTCCAAAGGGATGTTCAAGGTGGATCTTGTAACTACATCTTCCACACTCCCGTACGTTCACCTTTACTCTTTCACCTCTCTTCTACCTTACTTACATCCTTTCGCCACTTTTTACGACCAGTGTCTTTGTCATGCCCATTATTACGATCGCACATCCGCTCTCCGTCTCCTTCTCTTTCGCGCTCTCCCTCTCACGCTCTTTCTTCTTTGACATACACTCGTACGTGTACTCGTCTAAACGTTTGTTCGTGCATATATCAGAACGGGTGACGGGTTACCCGGTGCTTGCCCGTAATACGTATGAATCATAGGGTTACCGAGAAAGCGTCCGGAGGTCTGGGATTACGCATCTCTGCGTACTCTCTGCGTTCCTTACGCCGTCCCAAGAGTGTCGGTGCTGTATAATACACGAGCGTGCCGTGCGCAAGCTAATAGGCGCGCATATTCCTCGCGTGAGAACGCACGAAGGTTATTTCGCCACCGTTCCCTCGTAGTCGTCGACTCCTCGTCGCGAATGGGAATTATAGCAACGCGACATCCCGGAAAATTCAAGGACATGACTATCTCGTTTCTCGAATAGCTACGTGTGACGCGTAACTTCACGACCGATCTCGAACCAAGGTAATCATGACAAGCAATCAAATCTAATAATATGAATACACGGCCATAGGTGGAATACTCGAACATTCTTACAGTTCATCTTACAGATTTTCCAATGTTTTTAAAAAATTGTCAATCATTTATTTTTTATAATAAGTTAATTATGCAAGTTGTTTAACTTTTTCTATGACAGGGAAAAGGTATGAGAAAAGTTAAATTACATCGAGAATCATGAATAAATTATTAAAAGATTAATAACGATAACTAGTTTTTTTTTTTTTTTTACTTAAAAAAAAGAAAAAATTGAAGTTTTTTTTATCCCCCAATTAAATAAATTTTTATAAACAATATAATTAAAAAAAAGTATTATTTTTATTATTTTTTTTC
>Ga0157364_1003041_pt1 | contig 16082 bp, 11 predicted proteins | sample AttsexASBM2_FD_111476 | JGI IMG/M metagenome (GOLD analysis project Ga0157364, IMG submission 111476) | Fungus gardens microbial communities from leaf cutter ant in Ribeirão Preto, State of São Paulo, Brazil - Atta sexdens ASBM2 | ecosystem: Host-associated > Fungi > Mycelium > Unclassified ...
GAAGGCCAAATGTTAACGCTTTAAAACCACAAAAAGGCGGGAAGATATATAAAATTTAAATTGTTATTTCGGTTGTATCAAATCTAAAGCTCAGAACTTTTTTGTACACCTAATATAATATAAAATGTTAAAAATATGTTGCAAATTTCAAATCAAAATTCGTAAAATTAGCGAAGTAATAGACCAATTCAGCAGATGTATAATTTAGCGCTGAAACTTTAAACGCATTTTTGTCGAAACAACTTTTTCGCGACTGGTGTGCATAATATCTATGAAACTAATAGATCGATCATCATCTGCTTTGAACATGTTGTGGAAATACCCTTTTATCATATGATGAAAAACAAAAATAATCCGTTATATATTTTTATTTTTATTGTAAAAAATTCAATTAATTTTTAGAGCGAAATCAATGATTTTTTTTTACAAACTGCCATTTTCTCAATTATCAATTTTTTTATGGCTGTCATCAAACTATACAATTAAACACTCAGATTTTTATATTTTAGATGACCGGGACGAAAAATATTTTGCACACCAGTGATGGAGATCCTTTGCGCGACATCATGTTTGAGGAGAGATAACAGCAGGTGTAATATTGGCTCAAATTTAATAAGAAAAACTAATTACATTTAAATATAATAAAATAATATAGTAAAACAATTCCAAAAATGTATTGACTTTATATTTTAGTAAAAGAAAATTCCCCAAAAAATCAATTTTTTTTCATCTAAAAAATAAGATTCTCCCTAAGCCATAAGGAATGAACGAATCAATTATTCTTCTTGCATTCGACTGTAGTTGGTCAATTTTTTACAGCCTAAAACTTAAAGCATCTATTGTAGAACCAAGCTTGCCGCACACAAAATTCCGTAACAGTAAGATATAAACTTAAGCCGATAAGCCAATCAGGATACTGCTTTAGATTACGTAATCTAACGGAAATGGAAATAAGTAAGTAAACTTACCATAACTCGCAATAAAGATGAATTTCAACCAATTGAAATTCATCTATTAAAAGTAGTATCTTGATTGACTCATCGACTTAAGTTTACATCTTACATATACTGTTACGGAATTTTGTGTGCGACAGTCCTTTAATGTTCTTCTTTCTTTTTAATAGTAATTAATAGTAAGGACACTTAATAATAAAGGAGCCAATCAGCATTTGGCGCCATCCTCTTTATACTCTCTATCACTCTAATGAACGGACGTGGGATGCGCAGAGTAAAAAGGTCAGAGCGCGTTGACGGACAACTCGTGTACGATATGGATTTTATCTCACGCCGCGAAAATAGGTCACGACGGCGACATACGGCAGTGGCGATGACGATGATGACACTGTGACTTGTGCGCACGCTTCGATTATCGATTGAACCACTCTACGCATTCTTCGAGTGGTAGACAGTGTAAGTATCGAGAATCCAGTATCGTCATTGCTACTGCTGTCGCCGCGTACAGTAACAATCGCGTAAAGCTGTGTAAACGTTCCGAAATCTCATGCAACGTACGTTGGGGTTGGTACAGTAACGTGTACGAGCGAGATTTCAAATCGCATTCCTCAACGTATCGCGCGTGCGCGCGCGTATCTACGACGTGAGCGAGCGAGACTGAGCAATGCAAGATCAAGCGATTCGTGTCGCCGCCACCGTCATTGCGACGGTGAAGATGCGGTGAAGTTTGCCACGGAAGAACGAGAGCTATCAGCCAGGCAGGCGGGCAGACAGTGCGGCAGCGTCGCAAAAATCGGCCATCTTGCTTAGTGCACGCTTAGCTCTCGTAACGTAGAGTTGAGCTCGCTTCTGTCAACTACCCTTTTCGGGAGGTCGTGTGTGCGGGCGGTGGCAGAGCAGCAGCTCTCCAGGTGGTGCGCTGTAAGCACATCGGAATCACAGCTGTGGAGAAGAGATAAAGAGAGAGAAAAAAAGTGTGTGTGTGTGTGTGTGTGTGTGTGTGTTGTGTGTATGTGTGTTGTGTGTGCGCGTGCGTGCGTGTAATACGAGCGGTGTAACGCAAATTACGCGATTTCGACGACAGGATGTCGGGCAACACGGGTATGGAACAGTTGATTCCGATCGTGAACAAGCTGCAGGATGCGTTCACACAACTCGGTGTGCATATGCAGCTCGATCTGCCGCAGATCGCTGTGGTGGGCGGCCAGAGCGCGGGCAAGAGTTCCGTACTTGAGAACTTCGTCGGCAAGTAAGTATCGGCTTGACGTTGTATCATAGCGTCAATCTTTTCTAACAACTTCGGATAACTGAACTTTTCATACAAACGGCATCATTCTCCCGATAAAGAAAGAGGGGGAGGGGAGAGAGAGAGAGAGAGAGAGAGAGAAAGTGTGAGTGAGTGAGTGTGTTGCTTATAAAGGATGTAAAGAGAATCTCACACACACGGATGATATAGCACGTAAAGATCCTGTTCCTCGTAATCTCGTGCGAGAAATATCTCAATTGTTACTTGTGACCACTTAAAAGCATACTCGATCGAATGCAATCGATCAACACTTCCCGAATCTCTCTTACACCTGTTTTTCTAATATAGATTAACTTTAATTTTTATTCAATTTACTTTTTTTAATTTTTCTTTAGTTCGTGTGTTCACGGTGCTGAAAATTGCTCTGAAATTTCGGATGGAAGAAATAAACAATCGTATTCAAATGATCAAATTGTTCAAATATGATTTGAACAATTCTTTTTCACATTGTCAAAGCGATTTCTAATATCGTGAACTTAAAGATTGGAAAATGATATAAAATAAATTTCATCATCAAAGTCGTTGATAGAAATAAACATACTTTTTTCTTTTTTTGCCCTCTTTTTCTTACTCATGTTCTCTTCTCTCTCTTAAATTTTCTATGCAGATGTACATTTTCCATTTTTTGAGCGTAGAAAGCGTAACGCAGTTGTATTCACGAGACAACTAGGACTTTTTATTCGATTCGTCTTCATTGTCACTACGCAAGTGTACTAAAGCGTATCTAGCGAAAACATGCAAAAACAGCTTTTCGATTTTGAGATATCGCGCGTCGTTGTGAGGAAGACCGTCAGACAATCAGTCGTATGCGATGGCTTTTTATGCTTGACATAAAGCAAGGCAAACGGAGCGACGGAAGTCAGAACGCCCACAAGGCGACCTGTCAAGTATCTCGTTCGTGACATCCTCGCGGGAGTACTTAGAAGCTGCTCGTTCATGCGCAAAACCGGCGGGCGGGATGATTCTTCGTGACTCCTCCGTAACGAACGTGTGTCGTCATTCATGTCGTTCTCTGACGTTAAACACATAATTGGCGCTTATGTAAAAATATGTCGAGATAAAAATAGTCGAAGAATAATGATTCAGTTTTAAAACTATTTATATGATTTTTATATATAATTTTTTATATATAATTTTTATATATAATTTGTTAATTTATATGTTTAACATTAGTACATATTAAAACTGTTGATGAACATTGATTTAATCCAAGTGCAAATATTTTGAATTACAAAATACATATTTTACTTAATAACAATAAAATGTATTGACAAGCCTAGTTTCTACCGAGGGTTTAATCCAGATCAGAATGTAAGAACCAACCAACTACAGTCAAGTAGTCCCCTGTCGTTTGACTGTAACAGGGGAATACTCGACTGTAGTTGGTTAGTTCTTACATTTTGATCCGGATTAAATCTTCGGTGGAAATTAAACTAATTTCATGATTTAACTCGTTGTTTCTATATTTATATCGAATACATATCTTTATATCAATTTGTGTACAATGCACTTTAATATGCACCAGTGCGCATTGAGTGCGTCCAATCGAATTCACTATTTATCTTGCGATGCCTTTTTAATGTTCAGTAATTTAAGAAAAGTAATTAAAGAAAATAATATTGCGATGAAAACTTTATACATAAAGGAATTTGTGTTTAAGTTTTAAAATCTTTTACATAATTGATTTGTCACCGTGTATGCATAAGGTACATTTGTTGAACTACATTGTCATGACGTATTGGTATTTGCTTTCAAAACAGAAGAATTGACTAATGCAGAATTTTAGCTTAACCCGAGAATAATGATGATGATTTTATATCCCAGAGAGAAAAATGAAATAGTAGTTTTCTGTATTGATCAACAATTCATACCTGTTTTTTCTCCTCTTTTTTTAAAGAAAATATCGAGAAGATATATGAGAATAATTTGAAAAATTCTTGGCACAAATATCAAACTGTTATAATTTTAGACAAATTTGATCCTTTACAGTGCTATTATTAAAATTTCAGATAGATGCATTCATTATAGTTTCTTTATTTTGGTCGTGTAGTGCTGGATTCAAATTCCCACTCGAGTGTCACTCAAGTATCATTCTATCTTTGTTGTTTATCGAACATTAAACAAAGATAAAATCACACTCTGGGAGTATCCGAGTAGGAATCCGAATATGCTCTAAAGCAACCAACGTTTGATTCCATCTTGGCAATATATTCGTTTAAATTTCTTCAATTGCAAAAATGTGAACGAATGGCATTGTTATGAAAAAATTAAAAATTGGCTGCTTTACATGACCGAAATAAAGAAACTAATTGAACATATTTATCTAAAATTTTAATAAAAATTTTAATTCTGTAAAAATCAAATTTGTCTAAAATTATAAGTTAATAAAATTATAAGTTTGATATTTGTAACATTATTTCTACGTCAGACCGAGAATTTTTTTCCAATTATCTTCGTATAAAGATCTCAAATCAAAATATTATTAATTATAAAATAGTTAATAATATTCAATATATAATTAATAGTAACTTCTAATTGGAATGTAAAAAACATCCCAAGTGAATGTTTACCAAAAAAATTATTAGGTGACTATTTCTGGTGACTATTAAAGAAACAAAAATTCTTGAAAGATAGAATACAAGATAGATAAAAGAATATTTAAGCTAGATAAGAGGACACATAGACCTGGACTTTTTAGCTGAACTTGTATCATTTATCTTTTCTATTTGTTTTTCTAACATGGAGAGAAAAAAAGGAAGTATGAACCTTACAAAAAAGTTCGGCTGAAAAGAACAAACCTTATGTATATTTTTATCAGATAGAAGAAAGAAGATATGTGAAATAAATAATTGAATTTTATTATTGCTTTAGGTTATACCTGCTTTAGGTTATACTTTAGGTTATGATGGAAGTTATCTTTTCCACCATTATATGTATCACAATCTATATTTATATTTAAATATATTAATTGCAATTATTTTAATAAATAATTTATCATTATTCTCCAATAGTTGCATATATAATTAATATTTGTATGAAATTAATGTTAATTAAAGTTAACTATAACAACGAATATTTACACTTTTCCAGAGATTTCTTGCCTAGAGGTTCAGGCATTGTGACAAGAAGACCTCTCATCTTACAATTGATTAACTGCCCAACTGGTGAGTCATAATGTAGCCCATATTACATTATTTTTCTTATTTTATTTGATATATACAAATCAATGTGAAATTATTTTACATATCTGATAGTATTTTCGAAATCTGTTACTTTTTTAAAACCATATATAAAAAATGAATTTAAAGGATGTAGAGTTCTCTCGTATATACTGGTAATATTATCTTGTTAATCTATTGACCTATACTCATGGCAAATCTTTCTTTTAAGCAAGGAATGTATTAATGTTTAATGCATTTACTTCACTTATATCGTTCTCTGTTTGACTCTTCTTAAAAATATTTTTATTATGCGACATTGATTATATTAAATGAATTCATAAGAAAAGTTATTGACATTTTGCATTTTATTATTTACATATAGTATTAATAAATAGTATTAATAAATATAATAGAATATAGTAAAACAAGATTAATAAAATTATTTTATCTCTTGAACTTTTATCAACAAGTTATCACATATCCTTCCCTTAAAATTATCATATACTTCCTTTAAAATTATAATAAACTGTAAATTGGATGTATCTCATTAGACAGAATATAAATATGATGAATATTAAATATATAAAATATTATATCAAATTTCAATTTTTTTATTTTATTCTTTTTCTTAAATAATAAGTATCGTTCTTGGAAATTAAAATAATTTTTTCTTTCTTATGTTACAGAATATGCAGAGTTTTTGCATTGTAAAGGTAAAAAATTTGTAGATTTTGATGAGGTACGGAAAGAAATTGAAGCAGAAACAGACAGAGTGACTGGAAGTAATAAGGGCATTTCTAATATACCAATTAATCTCAGAGTATATTCACCCAACGGTAAGTATAATAAGAAGCCTGTTTTAAAAAATAAATGATAATTATCACTTATTAATATATATTTATCTTTGTTTAGTTCTAAATTTGACATTAATTGATTTACCTGGACTTACAAAAGTACCAATTGGAGATCAGCCAGCAGATATAGAAGCCCAAATTAAAGCCATGATCTTTCAATTTATCAAACGTGAAAATTGTCTCATATTGGCAGTCACACCAGCCAATACTGATTTAGCTAATAGCGATGCTCTTAAACTTGCTAAAGAAGTGGATGCACAAGGTATTTAGTTGCAATGCTGGTATTAATATTTATTTGAATTTAACATTAATGCACGATATTATTAAGGTGTACGTACAATTGGTGTTATTACTAAACTGGATCTCATGGACGATGGCACTGATGCAAGAGATATTTTGGAAAATAAATTATTGCCATTGAGAAGAGGTTATATTGGTGTTGTTAATAGAAGTCAAAAGGATATAGAAGGACGAAAGGATATTAAAAATGCTTTAGCCGCTGAGCGAAAGTTTTTTCTTAGGTATACGCGCGAATAATTCTGAAAGTGATAAAAATGTAATTTTTTTTCTAGTCATATATAATTTTTGTTTCATTTGTTAGCCATCCGTCTTATCGTCATCTAGCAGACAGATTGGGTACACCATATTTGCAGAGAGTTCTCAATCAACAATTAACGAATCATATCAGGGATACCTTGCCAGCTCTAAGAGATAGATTACAAAAGCAACAGTTAACTTTAGAGAAAGATGTCGAACAGTACAAACATTTCAGGCCTGATGATCCTGCAATCAAAACAAAGGCTATGTTACAGTAAGTGAATTTAAAATTTTATAATTTGCAAGTTTAATGTATCCTAGTAGTATCCTAGTGCTCGTCTTCTATTTATAAAAATTATATTGTAAAAATCACAAATGCGTATCTTATAGCAGAATATGTCACATAAGTATAATAACTAGTGTGTATATATAAGTGTAATAACATTTTTTTGATGAATATATTTTGTACTTCATATCTTCATATATAAAGCAATCATATGCAAATAAAATTATAGTTCTTCTTTATCTTTTCATTTTTAATATTGTATTTTTTATTTTATAGAGGGTCTTGAAGTTTTAGATCATTTGCTTTTCGTTTTCAGATCAATTCAAATGTATACGTAGGTATCCTTGTGTTTGCTCTATTAGTTTTATTTAACCAAAATAGCGTTTATAATAATTTTATTTATCAAAATAGTGTTTTTTTGCCATTTGCATGAAATTTTAAGTAATTGAGAAACTACAATGTTTTATTATGCAAATGTTTTTTTAAGAATGAGAAGATAATATGATGATAAAACTATTCTGCTACAAGAAAACTAATAAATAAAATTTCTAACAAAAAATATTTTTTATCTGTGAAGTAATAGATCTTTATAGTATGACATTTCTATTATAAATTTGGTTTTTGTGATGCAATAATAGAAATTATTTCAAATATGTTTTTTGTTGTGAATGGTAGATAACATCAAGACTCTCTATCTGTGTAACTAATACTTTATGATAGTTTACATTACACAAGTTAATAGAAAAACGTTTTTAAGGATGATACAGCAGCTTCAATCAGATTTCGAGAGAACTATAGAAGGCTCAGGTTCAGCACAAATTAATACTATGGAACTCAGTGGTGGTGCGAAAATCAACAGACTTTTCCACGAGCGTTTCCCGTTCGAAATTGTTAAAATGGAATTTGATGAAAAAGAATTAAGAAAAGAAATTGCTTTCGCCATCAGAAATATACATGGTGAGTTTCTTTTGATTTTATCGTCAATTGACAAAACAAGTTAACAATTATGTACATTTTAATATGATAGGCATCAGGGTGGGATTGTTTACTCCAGACATGGCTTTTGAAGCAATAGTCAAAAAACAAATAAACAGACTTAAAGAACCAAGTCTCAAGTGTGTAGATTTAGTCGTGCAAGAACTTAGTAATGTTGTACGCATTTGTACAGATAGGGTAAGTCAAGAATAATTATAAGATATTAGATAAAAGCTATAAGAATTATTAAATTTCAATATTAAAATATGAGTTAATTATGCAATTTTTGTGTGCTAATTTTTTAATATAACAGATGTCGCGTTATCCCAGACTAAGAGAAGAAACGGAACGTATTATAACGACATATGTCAGGCAGCGCGAGCAAATATGTAAAGAGCAACTGATCTTATTGGTGGATTGCGAGCTTGCATACATGAATACGAATCATGAAGATTTCATCGGTTTTGCGAAGTAAGTAATCATTAAATATTTCACATTATTTGTTATATGTTATCTTAGATTTCAAGTATTATTTACAGAGGTATATACAGAGGTATATACAGTAGCCAAATACTTTCGATTTTTTAAGTTGATACATCTAGTTCTTACATGTCGGTTTCGTTACATTTATGCTTGCTGCTGTTTTCTTATTTTATGTCAAATTTAATATAGCCACTATAATAGTAAGAGACGTTACATAATGCTGTTATAGTATTTAAACGAGATGTATGTTTCAAAAGACTGCTTTCTAAAAAAGTATTAGCAATATGTTCACGTGTATTGCATAAAATTTTACAAAGTTAAGATTCTTTATATGCTATAGTATTTGTCATTTAAGATAATAAACTATTTATTTTTTAGAATATTTATTTCTATACAATTTAGAAAAAATAGTTTATTTAAAAATGCTGTGAAAATTTATTTGTACGTGATGTCCAGTGATCTTTATTGTTCTCAATTTGTTACCGTTTTATTCATTCGTATAGAATTCTAATTTCAATACAAAGCATAATATTGCACGAATCGATGAAAATTAATTAAATAATGAAAATTGATCAATAGATAAATCCTGAAAAAAATCAGGATTTTTATTTGGAATATCCTAGAATTATCCTTAAATTGACTAACCAGATTTTGCTGGATATCATGTTATAATGTTTAAACATATATTAAAGTAGATTAAGATAAATTGAAGGATAATAATTTATTAACAAGAAATATTCTTTCTAAGAACATTTTTAAAAAAATTAAAATTTTTAACATTTTTGAGAAAATATAATAGAAAGAAAATATAATAGAAACTGTACTACACGTGATTAATATGTTTGCTATTATTTTTTTATTCCTAATTATCAACGCATATACTTTTACAGTCAATGCATGTCTTGCTAAAATCAGCTCACATAGCAGTCTACAATCATACTAATATTCTCAGCTTCCTTCAAGGCCAGAGACTCTATAATTTGACAAACAATAAACTTTAATATTTTTACTCACACATACGTACGCACGCACGCGCGCGCACGCACACACATACAGAAAACACTATACTAAAATTATATATATACAAGTATAAACTTTTATGAACTCTTCTATGTTATAATATATTTTTTGTTTTAGTAATACATTCACTTTATTTTCTATTAGTATTATAAGGTATAGTAGAGCGGAACTATTTCATCAGTTTTAGCTTTAAAGTAATATGATGGTACATTTACGATGGTAAACAATATCTCTACAATAACGTACTTATAATTACGTTATATAATCATAATTGTTTCTTGAAAGCACAATCTTTAAATAATTATTTTTTGCTGTTCAGAAATATAAACATCGCGAAAAATGAACGAAAAAACTCCGCTCTATTCTATTAAATTATAAACAGGGTGTCCCTACAAAAGAATATTTGGGATTATTTTCATACGCAAATAGAATAGATTAAATGAAGTCGAAAAATCCTCTAAAACTTTTCACAATAATTGACGAGTTATTAACTTTATTAAAAATCGCTGAATAAATCGACAAAAGAGTCCAACTCCAATGACATTTGACCTATGTTGTCAAGATCATGACCTTAGTGATCTCCAACAGGATAATTAGTGATCGTCCTTCCTTTAAAAATAACTGTCAAAAAAATTTTTTAAATAACTTGTTACGTCAAAACCGTAAGAATCTTTATTTCATGAGAATTAAAAAGTGTGTGGATTGACGTTTCAGGCAAGACAGGAGATCGATGCCTTATCGCGCGTATCACAACTTGAACACACTCGAGTTAAATTTCAAAACAAGTCTACGGTCGAACGCAATTACTCTGCTTTGAAATAGTACGACCGTTAGATCGTTTTTAGATCAAGGAAACTTCCCTATGCCTGAAATAGGACTATGTGATCTTATAAGAGGAGGAATGCGAGGATTTGAATAAATTCAATTAATCTTACATAACTTTAGATTTAATAAATTCTATTATAATATACATAATTTAAATTTCTTAAAACTAAATTAAGTTTTTTTTTTTTTTACTTTACTTAAATATCGTCTAGTTTAGTGTAAAATGTTGTGTTGTGTTCCGCGAATGATTTTATATTATTTTGGAAGTTCTGAACAGAGGATCTTGAAAAGTGTAATTATAATTTTGACTTATCTCCTGTTCATTATTCACATAATTCTTTCAATTAAGGTGGAGAGATCCAAACGTTTGTGCGCATAAATTGTGATATTGTATTTCTAAGTCAGGAGAGGGAAAGGCTAGTTCGAGGTATAAGAAATTATTGAAACGGAGAAGGATTCATGAGTTTCAAAATCTAGGATTATAATTCATTGATTAGGGGAACATCTAGAAAGGTAGACTCTGATTATTTGAAACTCGAAAGATTTAAAAAGTTGAAGATTTGGAGGAAATAATTTTTCTAAATCATTTTAATTAGAGAGATTAGGATAAGAGATGTAAATTTGTTTATTTGTTGGAGGAAGAAATGAATGGTTATTTTCAGAAGAATGACTGGATAGATTTATGTAAGAGGAATGGTCACTTTGAGAGAGTTCAGGGAAAGTTGACGGAATGTTGACAGATGAGATACTATCTGGTTTTATGGTTGAAGAGTAAATTTCGAGAGATGAAAGTTATTCTAATCGAGAACTGAAACTAGTGGAGTCAGAAGAGAGAGAGAAAATTTTTTTAATTCGTTCTCAATTTGATTTCCTACTTGTCTTATTACTTGCAATAAATTATATCTTTTCGAGGTTTTGGCTAGACGGCTGGAAAGTCGCGTTTGTTGGTTTCGCGCTTGTTGCTGTTTCTGCGCCTATTTATTTCTCAAAATTTTATTTAATCTTTGGGACCGCACTGGAATTTTTTGAATTTTCCAAATAGATAATCTAATGACTTGAATTGCTTTGAACTTACTTTTCGGTGACTTATAGTTTCGTTTAGTCTGCAGCCTAATCCAAAAATTTAACTACAAGAAGGACATCCCTTTGTCAGATCTTTACACTGGAGGAGCCACCTTCGGTAATCAATTCACCCAATATGCACTTCCAAAGCGGAATCAAATTACTAATTAAATTATCTCTTTCTGATCGGATCTATGCATTTCACACACCTTAATTTATACTATGAGTTTCTTTCTCTTTGATGGGAATAATCAAAAGATGGGAGAAAATATGGAAATCAATTGTGGTATAGACTGATTCGTATAGACTGATTTTATTATTAGCTTGAAAATACTCCATTGCCGATCTCACTTGCGGTATTAGATACCCGATCAATCTATTAGATATCATTCTTTGATTTCTATTATTAATCTTTCTACATTTGAGACAGATTACACTATAATCTCTAATTATAATAAGATTGAAATTTCTTTTCAATTAATTTTCACAAGTGTTTGGTTTTCGGCTCGATGATAATATTTTCGTAAAAGAAAAGAATCGTGAAGTCTTCCGGACATAACATATCTCATTTCTGTTATATGCTAGAGTACTAGCAATTACTCCGTATCCTCCTCCCTAATGTAATAACTTTCTACGCGAAATGAGGTGCACAATACCTTCTCCTTTGTGTAGAAGAATCAGATTGTCCTCGCGAAGCGTCCTATGCCTCAAGACAGAGGAGGATGGACCGCTTCCCATGGAAAGTAGATCCAGAAGCAGGAGGGGAGATGGAGTGGAAGTCATACGAACCGAGGCAAAAGGAATTGGAAAACCATACATCCCATATCAAAGAGGAATTCGCTTCGCATGGAAAATCAAAAACCTATGTGAAACTATATTTACAATTGTAGATTTCGTGACCCTGTAAAGCAGTAAACTTTTTTCATTAATAACAATGTTCAATATTTGTCAAAATCAAGATTATCGGAGTTGAATCCTCTTTTGTTGATATATCAATCGCCACATTAGTTCGGCCTATCGCCAAATACAAACGGTGATAACTTCGATTGGGAATACTCGGAAATAAAAGAACGAATTGGCTAAATTGGGGACCCAGATGAATAGATTGTTGGAGTTTTCTTTTCCATGGGTAAAGATACATAAAAAAAATTGCTGGAACAGGAGGAGGAAGACGGCGAAGAACTACTGACAGTCAATCAATGAAACATGAAACAAATATGAAACTGATCAGAACGAAAGAATTGACAACAATGAGAAAAGACAAAGAGAATAGGCATAAGTGTTCTCTTTGATAAAACATATGCTTCTCAGAGCACATTTATATACTCACTTCGGACTCACTGAGCAAAAGAACTGTCGATTGTGTAGAGAGGAAAGTGAGGACAGTTTGTACATCCTGCGCTGCCCTCTGCTCTGTAAAAGATATTGTAAAAATTTTGCTGCTATATGTTTATTAGATAGAATATCTAAAAGAGAAGAGGATGAGCAGTCTTATAAGTACGATGCTAGATTGAACTGATTAATCTTGAAAACAAGCAGGGAGTGACAAAGAAATTAGATTTAGATCATGACGATTTATAGTCCCATCCGTTTATTTTACTATTACTATTACTATTATTTTACTACTATTATTACTATTATTAGCTCGGCCTATCGTCGAATGCAAGCGCACGGTGAGATACAATCCCGATCGCTGGACAGCTGCATCCCCGTGCGCTTGCTTTCAGCGATAGATAGTCGAACTAGTATGGCAATTTTTAATAATTAATAATTCGTTAACTGTTGCGAGAATTGAAAAATCAATAAGAATTCTTAGATTCTCTTACTGAACTAATAAATTAAGATAAAAATGAGCACATGAGAATCATGCGCAATTGTCGTTGCACAAATATAGATAATTATCAAATATAGATAATTATTTAGTTTCCATTTATTTTATTTTATACGTTTTGACTCCTTTCTGGGCCATCAGTGTACACCATCAAATTTGGATCTTAAATAGGTTTTTCAACTCCGTTCTGGTAGCTCGAATACACGTACCACTGGCAGATGAAATATGTTTTCTTTGCATTACATGTATTATTCTGTGGAACGCCAACCTTCCATTATTTTCTTTTTATTACTTTTTAATGTTCAAACTTAACATCTCGGAGTCGGAAAGCGTAGGTCAATTAAATAATTAACAACTGCATAATTACATCGAACAAATGATGATCAACTTTATTAACGGATTTAAATTAATATGTTGCTTTTTGGAAACTCTAAGTCTTATAACGTTCAAATTAATAATAGTTTTATACAAAATCTGTTTATATTTAAGGACGAATTTTATTCCGTTTGAAATCATGATTACGACTCATTCTGTTTTTTGTGATCATTGATTGTGAGTTTGAATTTCTATTAATACGGTTGCGGTGTTCCGCAATCTGTGTTTTCAAGTGCCTTCCGCCATTTCTATTTAACATAGGATGCATCACAATCATTGCATTCAATTTTGTATACATTTTATTTTGTATATTTTTGTGTAGAACTTTTTATCTGTGTCTCGCAAAATATCTTTATGTTCTCTTATAAAACATGAAAGTTTGTTCATGCTAAAAAAAGAAAATTTTGATTTTATGTCTTGGATTATTTTTCTGAATTTATTTGGCACTTTTTTGGGATGTAATAAACCAAAGGAGGTAATAAACCAAAGATGCAGTTTTTCTTTTCTTCCTTATTTTCATTTTCAGTTTGATTTAGAAAAGATAATCTTATTTTAGATCGTACATGTGAGAATACAATTAATACTAGAATACTAGAAATACTAGAATACTAGAATACTAGAATACTAGAAAGTGTCTATAACGATCGAAGCTGGATCTTTAATGTTTAAATAATTCAATGTGAATTATGTATATAGGATGTCTCAAAAAGGTTGAGAATATAGACATCGAGAATATCTCGGAAAATGTATTTTACAGAAAAATGTTCCAAACAAAAGTTGTAGGATTCGAAAAATCTATTTAATGATATTATCATCATTATCTTGGCTGACGTCGCCAAGGTTAAATCAAGATCACATTGATTTTTTAAATGACACACCCAATTTTTTATTCCAGATTTAATTTAGCTGATGTCAAGAGCTTTTCAAAACACTATAATAAAGTCATTTTTCATAAGTAAAAGCCTTTGAAGATTGTGCCTCTTATTTTCATTTCTGCATAAGTTTAAGTCTAATAGTGAATTCCACAGACTGCATTAATAAAGTTCGTACTGAGTGCGAACTTTTTCAGTGTCACGCATTCGGCTTGTGCGCACCGTATCAGTGAGTTAAGATTGTCGTATTCAGTAAATGAAAACTAACCCAGTGTAGTGCTAAATTTATATTTAGACCAACCGAATAACTGAGTTTAAGAAATATTGCACTGATTTTTTATTGTTTCTGACAATGCAATTTGCATAACATTAAAGTGATTCTACACTCGCACTATGTCAGGGCAGCACTAGAGCAGAGTTAGCATGTGTGCCGAATTCGCCATAAGCTGAATAAATTTGAATTTATATGATATATGTTACGAAAAAAAATAAATAAATAAATAGTAAACTTTATTTTTCAATGTAACATTCAAACAAACAAATTAAATTATTATCATTATTAAAATTGTTATTCTCTTTTATTATTTATTTTTATTAACTATTATTATAATTTTTTAATTGTTTTTATAGTTTTTATTATTCGATCTAATAGTACCAAGTGTTTATTTTAATTTTTTGTGTAACACTTGAATAGACAAAATGATGTAATTTTGTGATAACGTTTTGAATAATGTTTCGGAGAAGAATTAAATAGCTACTATTTTGTTTCAAACAGAAAATATTTTTGAATGAGTTGCAATATAAAAATTTTATATGTATAAGAATTAAAAAAAGTCATTTGATTCGGAATAGACTTAGAATCTTCAATAGGAATGCGAATATTACAATACTATTCAGGATGTCTGGTAAGTTTTGACAAAGCGCTCGTGTATAGATAGAACAGACTGAATCGAAAAGTCCTCTACCGGATACCCTATATAAACTTATTTACTTAGATTTCATTTCGCAGCGAGTGTCACTTCCCTCCCCCTCTCCTGCCAAGGAGTGTACAACTTTCCACGCGAAGCGAGTTTCCAACCTATCTTCCCTGCCAGGGGAAGATAGGGATGCAACGACTTTTTATGCAGATGGAGCTTGCTTTGTGTAGAAAATCGAATACTCCTAGGGAGGGAGGAGTTTGGGTGGAATTTGCTTTGGAAAGTCGTACACTCCTAAGTAGGGGAGAAAGTAGAGTGGAACTCGCATCGCGTGGAAAGTCTCTAGTCGGAGGGGGGGGGGGAGCTCACTTCGCATAAACAGTCGTAAAATGTATTTTAAAAACAGAAAATTTTTGTTTTATGAAAGAGACATTTTTCAAAATTTTTGTTAATAATTTTTTAATGAATAAGGAGTGACAATTAAAATCTGTTGGAGATCATTCAAGGTCATAACCTTGATAATATAGATCAAGATCATCGAGATGAGTTCTTTCCATCGGTATATTTATAAAGATAAATTTGTAATATCACGCATTTTATAATGATAAACGCTTTCTTAGAAACA
>Ga0157364_1003042_pt1 | contig 16082 bp, 2 predicted proteins | sample AttsexASBM2_FD_111476 | JGI IMG/M metagenome (GOLD analysis project Ga0157364, IMG submission 111476) | Fungus gardens microbial communities from leaf cutter ant in Ribeirão Preto, State of São Paulo, Brazil - Atta sexdens ASBM2 | ecosystem: Host-associated > Fungi > Mycelium > Unclassified ...
ATACATGTTTCGATCTTATATTTAGACCCTCTTCGAATGTACAAAAAAGTTTTTATTTCCCGGCGCAATATAATATATTATTCACAAATTAAAAAAGTGACTGTTTCGTTGCATAAGATTGTATTAGATGAGAATTAAAACAGAAAAAACTGGAAAATTGTTCGTCAAGCGATTGGTTGACCGATTGCGAAAATTTCTCGTTGTTCTAGAGAGAACATAAAGAAATATAGAAATGTTATAAGTTATCAAATACAAAATTTTTTGTTTAGAATAAGCATAATACGTCTCTGGTAAAAACTCACACATGTTTTTGACAACATTATTTATAAACAAAATTTTGATACACCTATGGGTTCTTCATCGTTACGGACTTGGTAATGCAAAGACTGGAAAGGTCCGCTTTGATATTGTTTGGAGATAATGTTCTTTTTTATTATCGATTGTTGACGACTTATGCGCGGGGGTTTCGGTTTCTAAGATGGATTCTTTTCTCAACGCGTTCAATTCATTCCATTCTCGTCTACAATTTACTATGGAAGTCGGAGATAATTGGTTAAATTTTCTAGATGTTTCTATTATCATTAAAGATAATCATTTGATGTTTAATTGGTATCATAAACCCACATTTTCGGGTAGATTTAAAAATTTTTTTCTCTAACCATCCGATGTCCCAAAAGAAAGGCATAATTTTTAATTTAGTAGACAGAGTTCTATTGTTGTCGAATTCTGTTTCTTATGCAAAAAATATTACTCTTATCATAAACATTTTGATAGAAAATGATTTTCCGCTTAAGTTCATTTCTGATACCATTAGAATCAAGGATATCACTCGGAAAAAGATATCTAGAACTTAATAATTTAGAGAATAATAAAGAATCTATTAATTTATCTTAGTTCACCTTACTGATTTTAACAGAAAAATTCAAATGATTCAATAGAAATGATATCAAGGTTTCTTATTATAACACAAACAAATTAAAGAAATTTATCAAAGTACATAAAGATCCTTTGAACTCTTTCTCGAAATTTAATGTTGTTTATAAAATAAACTGCAATGACTATGACGCATCTTACGTACAACAAACGAGGAGAAAGTTGAAAACTCGGATTTCATATCGAAATCATATACGTTGGAACACCAGCTTTAAATCGATAATAATGGATTATCGATCACAATTAAGTCATGATTTTGATTGAATAATATTCAAATCTTGGATGAAGAATCGAATTTACAACAAGCGCCTTGTCTCAAAGATGCTTAATATTAAAAAACAGAGTAACAGTCTTAACCTATAGATGGACACAGAAGGTCTTCATAAATCATATATTCCGATAATAAACGATGTTTGACTTTGCAAAGAATTATTGCAGTACAGTCGAATTCGTCGAGAACGTTAGACGCTTTTCGCTGTTTGTTATTTTATTTTATACATTGGACATTTCACACTTATAATGTGATATTAATTTTTTTCATCGGTTTTGACGTTTTTTTATAATATTAATATAGTTTTTCTCAATTATTGGACTATGAGGTGAGTTTTTACCAGAGAGACGTATTATGCTTGTTCTAAATAAAAAAATTTTAAGTTGATAACTTATAACGTTTGATAACTTGTAACGTTTCTATATGTTCTCTCTAGAACAACGAGAAATTTTCACAATCGGTCAATCAATCGCTTGATGAGCAATTTTCCGTTTTTTCTGTTTTTATTCTTATCTAATTATGCAATGAAACAGTTGCTTTCTTAATTTTTGAATAATGTATTATATGCCGGGAAATAAAAAATTTTTTGTACATTTGAAGAGGGTCTAAATATAAGGTCGAAATATGTAATTGTATGTAATTGTATTCTAGCGTTTTGATTTTTGTACTTTCTACAGTTTGATTTATTATTTCTTTACTTATACTTATATTAAATAAATAATGGAGTTTTATTAAGTTTTTTTTAACTCTTATTAGTCTTTTATATCTCGTTGTTGGATTTTAACATTAAAAGTCCTGTTACTTCAAGTTTTTTACAAAATTTAATTTACAAATATATTATAATTAATTAAAAGCTTTCAATGGAAATTTATTATAATAATTTTTTAATGTGTTTTAATAAAAGACAGAATTAAAAGACAGAAAGGTTCTTAGAAAAATGTTACACTATACAGAAAAATGAAATTTAATAACACTGCTAATTGTAAGAGTACATTTATGTTCGAATAATTAATAATGATTATCAAGAATTTCCCTTGCTTTAAAATTTATTATTTAAAAAGATAGAAAATTATAAAACTACACTAAGAAAAAAATTGTTCATTTGACTAAAATTAATTATTTATTCGAATTAATTTAATTGTCGTTATTCTTTTCGTTGGAAAATATAATATCAAGATTTTGAAGAGATACGTTATTGATAAAAGATTAAAATTAAGTTTACGTTCAGAAAAGGACACGATTATGGGAATCAAAAAACAGTTTAAAAAACAGGAAGCTAGCCCAAGATGGGCGCCGTTCAACGTTCGAGGATGGCGAAAACTCTGAAAGGGTGGAAGGAAGAGACGTGCGCAAGAGGATGCTACGGAGATTTGGTACAGTTCCAGCGGATCCAGCGACGGCCGCGTTCGCTATATATTTCGTTTTATCGTTTCCCTCGCGAGGAGAGCAGAAGAGGGAGAAAGAGAAAGAGAGATACGGTCAACCCTGGCGATAACCCCGGCGTCTGACCTTATTATATCTCCGCGGCGCAGCGGAGAGCTCCTCCTCGACGATATAATTTTAACGGCGGCGCCCCCGATGCACGTCTCGCTCGACCATTTCTCTCGCCGTGCCACCGAAAGAGCAAGAGAACGGAGACTCTCTTGCCCGAGAGATAATGGATTTCCTGGAAATCGTGGTAGCACCCGCCGGTCGGTGCATCCGACGGCACAATCGAAGCCGCGAGTCAATGAATTTTCCCCATGAATGAAACCGCGCCGGCCGCTGCGCCCTATCACACATCTCTTGCGATGAAGCGAAAACTCTCACACGACGAGATCGTGCTTTTCTCGCGTTTTTCTCGTATGATTTTTCCGCGACCTCGGCACTCGTTTGCCGACGAAAGATTCAGAATTGGAGTCGAACTGGAATCGCGGAATGTCTGATAAGTTCGATGTTGTTGCAAGAACACTTTATGAGGATTATATGGAATACATGTGCTATTCAACTAAAATTCAAATGGAACAAGATTTTTTTTTATGAATAAATTTAAATAAATTTTATAAATAAGAGGCGAATACTATTGTATAACATAATAATCGTGAGAGAAACGCATACACAAAACTTTGCCTTAGGAAAAAAAAAATGTCAGATATAATATAGAAAGATATAATAAAAAAAAAAACAGATATGATAGAAAAGTTAAAGTAAATACAGCAGAGAGAGAAAGAGAGAAAGAGGGAGATATCTTCATTATTTAAATTTATATTATTCCATATCATTTATATTAAAATCACTCTATCACTCAGACTCTTAATGCTTTATTCAAAGATTCTGTTATCTGAACAATAAAACTTCTTTTATTTTTTTAAGCAGAGTGTTACATAATGTTTGCTTCCTAAAAATAAAAATATGTTCTTTTACTTTGAAACATCAATGATATTTGATAAAAAATTTAGATAGTTTAGAATATAACGTAACATTGCACAATTAAATGCGTAGAAAAATTTGTTTGATTTAATAAAAATCTATAAATTTTTTATAAGCAACTTATCAATTTTATAGATAGGTTTCTAGTAAATCTAATTGCTGAAACTGGTGTAGCTCAATGTTAGAAAAGTGATAATAACCATTTTACTGGTTTGATTGTTTATGTCTTAATTTTAATAAAAAAAGAGGTTCTACTATATATTTAAAGAAGAAAAAAAGAAGTTGATTTAATTTCACATCTAAAGTACTGCCGAGTAATGAGAACACGACTCTACGAACATACAAGAATTAATGGATTTATGTATTTCTTTCAGCGGCAATCTGTGACTTTATCGATCTAGCGATGTATGGTTTCCGCGTATTGCGAAAACGAAGATCTATGGATCTAAATCGATTCTACGAATTTACGTATTAAGATACGCGGCTGTAAAGTGTGATACGCTCATCACTGTAACGGAGTATTGTTGGTGTGGCATAGCGTGACCCAATATTGCATCATTGGTAATGCGAAGTAAACAGCCGTTTTTACGTATCTCGTCTAATCGCCTTGAGATAACAAATACTGAAAACAGCAATGCATCTTTTTTAATTGGGCATACTGTCGCGGCAGGAAAATCCGTTGATGTCGCGACGTTCCCATAAAAAAATGGAAGAGTCCCATTTAATGATCTAAGTTTGATAAAACTAAGGAAACAAATTTAAAATTATTGTATAATAAAAAATTATTATATAAGAAAAATTTGAAGTATATAATAAAAAAAATGTTTAATCTTTCCTTTTATATGTAATATTTTATTATTTATATACCAGCATATATATACTTATATAACAGAAAATAAATTAGAATGGATATTTGTGTATTAAAGAACACGAGTTCCAATTTCATCATATTTATTTTAAGTTAGTGAAACAGATGTTTTTCTGCAAATTAAGCTAGAATAGGAAATGTATTTATTTGTACATTTATTTGTACGTGTATTTATTTGAATAATTTCTACAGTCATAACAATTTATAGTATTTATTTATGGCATTTTTTAAACTTATTTTATAAAACTGTGTAAATAGATTATTTATATATTTTACAATAAATCTAGTTAATATGCATTAGAAATATATCGAAAAAATTTCTATTAAAAAATACTCGTATTGCAATGAGAATTAATCCTGTTTGCGATTGATATTATGGTAAAGGCTTAACGACGATATCCGACGGCGATACGCACTCGCGCACAGGGATCAAAGAATTCCAGAGGAAGTCTACCGGGGAACCGCGACCGCTGCCTTCCGTTTCTTGATGGAGTAATGTGCGTTTGTTATGTTTCAATTGCCGTTTTGCCACCCACACGTCGGTTCTCCTCGATCTCACATATGTTCATCGAATCGTTCTTTGTTCGATCATTCATTGATTTATTTAAAATCGCATGTTTAAAAGACATCTGGTCTTTGATCATTTTGATATCAAACAAGTATTAATTTTAGTAAAATTATAGGTCGCATGTTTCCGTAGCATAAAGATCAAAACTGAAATCATGCCGCTATTTCTTTATATTATTTTGTGCGCAATAAATTATTTTATAATTGTAATAAATACTACTTAAAATTTAAAATTTTATAAAATTTATTATTGCAATATAAAACGTTAACCAATTTTCGATTCTTAAAACCCATTGCATATTATATGTGATAAACATTAAGCATTTTTTATCAAAATATAACAATTTTAAATTTTAATTATTATGTATAAAAAATTTACTTAGAATTTCGTTATTTTAATTTTAATTATGATATAAAACAACTGAGGCAAAAAGTTATACTGAAAAAATGTGTTAAATCTTTACCATATTTTTTTCAATACTAACTAAACATTTACTCTTACAATAAATATTTATTCAATAAAAAAAAAATAAATCAAATTAATAGTTCTTGTATCAAGTATAAATTTATATTTTAGTAAATATTTAATTAGTACCTTCCAAAATATTTATTAAAAAATTTACAAATATTTATTAAAAAATTTAGTAAATTTTTTCGATGTATATTCAGTTTATATATTGTATATACATTTTAAATATATTTTGCATTTATATAAATTTTTTTCGGTTTTTAAATGTTAAATGTATCTCAAATTAATTCATAAATATAGATGTTTACTGTTCAATGTTCCATTCAATCCTATTCAAAAGCCGGATTTTATTGCCCTAAATAGAATATATCATATATCATGACTGATTTTGTAATCTGATTAAATGAAAACCGCAGGCAACAGCGGAAATAGCGATAGAAGTTAAAATAGTGTAAATCGAACGATCGCACTGCCGTGAGAGATCGTAACAAACTAACAACGCAAATTTAAAACTTCTCGTGAAATAATCATCACGGTAACGGAACGATCGCAAATTATAGCCGATGCGATAAGTTAATATCCGCAATGTTGCACAGAGGAACGATAATTTCCTCTAAGGACGTATGATGGAGGGCGTAGCATGTGTTTTCGATTCTCCATCGATCGTTCATCGATCGAGCGGCAAAGCATCGGCGGCAAAGATGCCGGAGGATGCTGTTGCGTAACTCCTGAGAAATAAATTACATGAGTAGGAATCGATCGCGCCTGACCTCGATTAACCCTTTAACTACGAATGAGTTGTATCCAAATTTCTGTGCGTTCGCGAAAGTCATTTTTCACGAAACTCTGCGCGGACTTCCTGCAAAATATTTTTTTATTAATGTAATAATAAGTGTATTATTATATCTTAAAGTGATGAGAATAAATTGTCAGAATTAAAATTTCAACATTATTACACATTTTTATGATATGCTGACATTTGTTTAGAATCTTTATTATTTATATATTAGGTGTAGTAAAAAGAAATCCATTATTTTTGCATGAAATTGAATGGAAAAATAATGGATTTCTTTTTACTACACCTAATACATAGAAAAATACGTACTGTACGTAAATGATAATTACTTATTTTTACTTGTATTTCAAAAGTTTATCAGCAAATCTATCATAAATTGATCAAATTTTTTTATAATAGATAATATATAACAAGATAATAAGATGCAAGGACCAAATTTATTCAAAAAACATATTTTGAATTTCAGTAATATTCAATTAAAATTATTAAATTAAAGCAAATTTAATTAATTTATTATATAAAGTCACTTCTTCGATCAATTTTATAATAGTCTTTAAAAAATATATATATATAGGTATTGGATTTGTTTTGAGTACGTAGTGAATTTTTCTAAAATTTATTGTTAAAGATAAGTGCGTTATTTAAAAGAAAAAAAGTAAAATGAAAAGTAAATTGAGTAAATCACCTTTCTTAGCATGATATTTTTCTTTGTGTATTTTCTTTAGAATTTTGAAATATTTTAATTTTTTAGAGCATTTTTATACTAGAATTGTTATATTTTAAACATCTACTCATGTTCTTATTAAAATTTTCATTTCCTAATCTGCGGATTAATCTAATCTAATTCTTCAATCTTTATACAACTCTGAGTGTTTAAATGACATTCTGGGGTCTAAATATCCGATGATATATTTGCTGAAACTTTTATGTATCATTAAATGTAAGAATTACTGGACGCATATAGGCTGGGATCCGAGTAACGAACTAATATACAAAGAGCATAATTTTCATCTGCCAAGCTCTCAATTAAGCCCACGGTGGCTATAAGCGTACGGTGAATCATGGGAGAATCGGAATGCCAAATCGAGCGATTGTCATAGCTCGTTTAGAGTCCACCGAGACTTTTAGCCTGGACTTAATTAACGAGGTCGATGGAAGAGAACCAACACCAATAAATAGCTAGAACGCTAATAATTCCCACTACGACAGCTGTATTATAAAACATATCAACTGTCTTCAATTATCTAAGAATGTCATTAATAATAACGATAACAGCAAATCGCTGTAAGTTCATTTAAATCGCTGCATGTTTCAGTTAAAAAGAATAAGATATAGGATCAACAAACATTTATAATTATTTGAAAAAAATTATAAAAATTATAAAACTTTAATTAACGACTATATTATTTATGTATCTTGTGTAGCTTCGAAAAACTGGTTCTGGTAATCCGGTTATCTTAAAATAAATATCAGATTAATTTCTTTTTAGTGACTAGAGACAAGAGTTTCTTTATCACATTTCAGACGCGACCGCAACATGTAGCATGATGCTACAAAGTGGCGAAAAAGTCGATTCGTTCTCTCCCCCTCCGGATTCTCAATTAGTATCTTTGCTCGGAAAGCGCGGACGCCATCATGATGCCGGAACGAAGCGACGAGCAATGCGAGCGGCTCGTTCGCTCGCTTACGTACGCAAAGGAGGTCCGCTTTTAATGCGTGCGTGTCGGTGCGTAAGTGAGAGGCGGAGCCGTGCCTCGACGGAGGTCATAGGGCAATACCAATCACAGCCCCGTGATAACCACTCTCCTGCCATGCGTCCCGCGGAGGCGTGCATGAGTGCGTGCATGCGTGCGTGCATGCGTGCGTGCCCGCATATACGAGCGCGAGCGTGCGTCATAGTTGCAAAACTAATTATTTCTCGCAGCGCTCTCGTTGCCGTCGGGCGTATCCCGTCGAACCTCGCGATTTTCAAGGGAGAGGGAGATCAACGTAATCGAGTTTGCATATTGCATACGATTTGCCGAAGATATCGGATTCTTTGCCGAAGGAAACGGGAACGCGAAGACTCATTCCGGGCGCTCTTCCAGGAAGTTCAAAGTTTCCACCGCTTGAATCGCGGATTTGACTGATTATTCAGATTATTGACGGCTCCGTTCCGGAACTGTCACGTTCATTCGTCACCGATTGCAGCTGTCCGATAAGAGCCTCGCTTGTCCTCTCGCTATCTAATAGCTTATAGCGCCGCATCTGGCGCTAAATGCGTCCTGTCGGATTAACAATTTTATCTGTTCGGTATGAAGACTTCCTTCGTTGCTGCGCGAGAAACCGATAATTATACAATTGCATTTAACCGCTGGATGCGGCTACATGAGTCTCGGCTCACGATAATATATGGGAATGCGCTCTTCGCGTTAGATAAATTATTAATGTAGTTGTAATTGCATTATGGAACTTTCGAGGGAACTTGTGTTATACTATATAAATCTACATAAATATAATTTGTATAAAATGTTTCAAACATAAAAGTAGATGTTACAAAAAAATCAATAAATCGTTTGAAATAAATAATAAAAAGTTTAAGATCTTTATCTAACAAGCATCTCTCTTATATAAAAAAAATATTATATTTAAAAAATTGATTCTCCCGTCCTAATGTAACTTAATTTTTTTTAATTTTTGACATATCATAATTTTTCTAGAAATATTTCGTAGAGGAGATTGAATCAAGAAGTCAACGTATTTCATTTGTCAAATGTAATTTGTAAGCACATTAATCTATCAAAGAAAGATAGATATGTGTATGTGTGCAATCATGGACGCAAACATGCAAATTTCCTGCAATCGTAAAGAATTCGCTCCTGACTCGTGTGGTTAGCGGGGGAAGAGAATGTATGCGGAAATGGTCGGTGATACATCACCGAGATCAATCCAATCGCATTTTCTCAGGAGTCAACCGCCGGCGCGCGCCGTGTCACGACTCGCATAATCGTACGATTTGTACGTGTCGCTGTGCCGCCCGAAACATAGGGTTTCTCTTCAAGGCAACACCTCTCTTGTTGCTTCAAACATGAAATTTGCAGCTCGTCGTTGGCGCGATTCTAAACGCAAGTAGAAGATATTGCGCAAACGCACTATTTCTTTCTGAAAGAGTCTCTAAAGATGTCCTCTCTCTGATTCAAAACTCGCATAATTTAGAACCAATTTTTTCATTAAGAATAATATTCCTCCACGATCATGTATAATTAAAGCGACAATATCATATGTTTGTGTATATTTTTATATCATTTTTTGTAGTGCTTAATAATTGACCTAGCTAATAATTCCAATCATTTTTTGTAACATGATTTCTTCAAAGAAACAATATAATAAGACGTTATCTTGATAGATTATCTTGATTTAATTTCCTTCTTATACATTTTCCTCTAATGTATAAAAATATAATTAAAATTTGTTTAATTTATATTAAAAATTTAAGTATAACGAGTAATAAATAAATAAATAAATATATATATATATATAATATATACATACTACTATAAATTATATTATTGAAAATTAAAATAAGAAATTATTATATAATAAGATTAATGAGAAATTGAAACTTATGATAATAACTCGATTGTTTTGTTGCTTTGAATCATACAAAAAGAAACTAATAATTAATAAACAATTATTTTTGCGATTCAAATCCGAGCTACTAACGCCATCACATCGGTGAAATGCGGTGAACTGGAAGCCAGAACTGGATTAAAGATGTCAGTAGCGAACAGAAGTAAAATTACCATCGCAGTAAAAGCGGTTGCCTGCTGCACATATATTTTCACTATAAATAACAATTTTTAATATTTAAAAAAATTTTTAATCGCATACGATTTGTTGACATTTTAAGATAAACTACAATTAAAAAATTATTAACTTTTTGTAATATAAACTGATGCTTATAATATATTTGTTAAATTTTATCCGTACAATTAATATATTATTATTAAATTGATCATTTTGAAAAGAGGCAAATAAATTTGAAAATATTTTTTTCGTATGTAATAATATAAAATCTCAAAAAATAATATTTTACAAGTACTGTAACATGATAATAAGTCATTTGTCAACAAGTCGTTTGATAATAAGTTGAATCAAAAACATGTTGAAAATTATTGCATTTCCTACATTTCAATTATCAAATGAACATTTATTTCCTCTTTATATCTTATCGGAATAACCAATTTTATAGAAATATTAAAAGTATGTTTAGATCATTTGTCATTGTAATAGAAATATAAAAATCTTTTCGAAATTTTATGAAAAATCAAAATTAAATTTTAATTTGTAATATGTTACAAACAAAAAATATATAAAGTAAAATATATAAAGTAGTAAAAGTAAGTTTAATTAAAGCATCAAGCTGTTTTAATTTTATATCGTTTAATGTTACAGTTGTAATTTAATTAAATCATGCAATGCAAAATAATAATAATTCATCCAATTTTGTCAGATGATACACATGTCATCATCCGAGTTATAAAATTATTTTCTTTAACTTGCTATAATTTTATTAACTTGCTATTAATTTATAAGTTATCATTACGCTATTACCGAAACAAATTACTATACTCCACAAATTGCCTCCAGGTTGCATTTCTGCTAATGGAACTTCATGCTAAAAATCATGAGCAATAGAATGCTATGTAGGGAACACGTACGAACCGTTTGCTAGAGAGTTAAAATAAAAAACAATTTATTAACGACATAATTACAATAGTATATTCTGCGTGTGGAAAGCAATATCTCTTTTTTTTTATACATCGTTTTTTATTTTATCTCGGACCGTTCGACAATAATTCCTCGATTTAATCACAAGCCTACTATAAAATATCCGCACTTGATATACTTCGTTTCGTCATGCGTCTGCGTGTGTGGTTCGCATTCTTGTCTTCCCTCTCTGTCCCCAAAACAGAATTAACTGACGATTTGTATGTAATTGTTTTTACATAATCGCGAATCTTATACGACAAATGTCACATACAACGAAACGGCCGGACATCGTGTTGTATAAATTTGTTTGACAAAATCTATTCTCGTACAATCGACTGCAATAATGTACTCGCCTTTATATGTAGTTGAAACTGAAAAATGGGCTCCTGAAACTTTTTAAAGAGAAAATAGTACGACAATTTAAGAAAATAATTTATATCACAATAATTTAAATATTTGATTTGACAACTGATAAATCGACTATTGACAAATTAATGATACATTAATAGTTAATAATAAAAAACAATAAATTATTATTATTATTATTAATAAAAATTTACATTCTTCCATTTTTATCAAAGAACAAGAAGTAATCTGAGTGATTAAATGCTTTTTATGAGGAATAAATAAAATAATTTTTTTTTTCAAGAATTAATCATTTATAAACTAAATATATTCATATTAATAACATTCAAGACATATATATGAGTTCCTAAAATATATTGTCAGAAGCTGGGACTATTTCTCTTCTTATCTTTTTCATAGTAAAGTCGCCCATTTAAGAATTCAAGGTAAGCATTATAGCAGTCATTGCACTCGTTTTGTATGTAATTGTTCTTACATAATCGCGAATTTTATACGACGAATGTCACATATAACGGAACGGACATCGTGTTGTATAAATTTATATGATGAAATCTATCCTCGTACAATCGACTGCAATAATGCGCTTGCTTTTATATGTTGAAATTTTTATCATAATCGGTGTTATCTAGTCACCGTAAACTGATGCGCAGGACTGGCCGTGTCTAATAGCTTATTATTACTACGCTTGAACAGGATTAATCATTGAGAGGTTCTACCTAATAGTGCAATACTAAGTTCGACTACAAAATTCAGCTAAATCATTGTACAAAACGAAATGAATTAAGCCGCGTTGTTACGGAACATTCGCGCAGTTACAGTGACAGATAACATCCGTACCTCCAAACAAAGAATTTGGTTCACACGATTGTCGCAACACGTACTCGCTTTCGTTATCCTCAAAAAGAGCAAAAATATGTTAATATTATTTCGATTCCTCAATGCGCATCAGGATGATTCAAATGACTCACACGCGACCTAACGGTTTGTATAGAATACGGATGAGACGTAACGAAACGTAATAATAAAAAACAGAATGAATAATAAAAAAACAGAATAAAGTGTAAAGAAAAGATAAAATTCTGACCGCTTGTTTTGATGATCGCTTGTTTTTCAAACGTTAAATTTTTATATTGGATACAAGCTATATCAGATATAAGTCTAATGTTTTTTTTAGCTATATTTACAGTCATTGTAATCCAAATAAACATTATTCAATATTTAATATTTATAATGAATAACTTGGAATAAATATTATATCATAAATATTAAATCATAGAATTTCGAACTTTTGAATTTTTTCTTTGCTTCCTCCTGAATATTTTCTTTTGTATAATTGTATTATATCTTTACAATATTTCAAGAACGAGAACGCATTTTCTTAAATTTTGTATGCCTCAATCCGTAGTTCTAGATTTCGCGCGTTGTAAAATGATAAGTGCAACAAAATATTTATCCAAGAGCACTTTGCACAAATCGTTATTTCGCGCACGGCGCTCGAAAGATCATCATCGCGTACAACACGGTTCTTCCTCCTTAAGCTTGAATGAGTAATATGCAGGATGCAAAAGATTCCATGATAAATAACTCATCTGAGAAGTTTTATATAATTAGATCAGCCACATTAATCTTTTAGACGATTGTGCTCGACTTGAAATAGTTAGTAGCTATCATTCACAATATAATTTCAATAAAGCAATAATTAGATTTTTTTATTTTGTTTAAACTGTATATATAAAACATTTTTGCTTTATTCGTGATTTTTATAGACATGTTGACATTTAATTATTTAGTTAATTACTAATTTTTCTAATTATTTATTTTTTAATGGAAAGTTAACGATTTACCTTTGTGAAAGAACTTTTCGTTTTTCTTTCGACATATTTTAACAAAAGTCTTTCTAAATAATTTTACAGTGAAGATTTTAACTGGTATTCTCGCTATTTGTAATTTTAAATCATTACTCATCCAAGCTTAAAATATTGATTAAACAAGCGATTCTTCTCAATATTCAAACATGTAGAAGTACTTCGCATTGCTGTATGCGATCAATATACGTGCGTGTGATTATTGTATATTACATAATCTGAGAATCTTATATGTCGCAACAAAAAGGAACCATATGATCGAAAAAATGACAGCTATGACAAGAGAGATAGAAGACGCGTAGGAAGCAGAACCTTTGGACGTGTAATTATCGAGAACGTCATCGGAAGCGGTTCCTATTCGACAAGAGAAAAGAAAAAAAAAATAAAGAGACTCCTTGCCGAAGAAAAAAGTAACTTAATACTAATTAGTACGAATTAGCTAGGAGAGATCTATCGCGGTTTCTTTCATTTAAATTAACCGTAAAATTAACAACTAATCAGTATTCGTACAATGATAAGAACACTAGCGTAAACACGAGCAAAAACGTGAGATTGGATGATATACCGTACGTTTAACACACCCGTAATACGATTCATCATGCGCGATATACAATAATAAAAAGTCGAGGATGGCAGTACAGCGGTAACCAATTAAACACCGGAGCTCAAACTGCCTTGCTCTTAATAATATTTAGTTGCCTCGTCAGTATTTACAGTGTACATCGACAATCAATACCGTTAAGTCTACTTAGAGATTTCCCTCTCATGTGTCCTCAGAATTGTTTTACATCAAATGTGTAGTAGCTCGATACGTGCGTACATACATTTCGTCACCATCCCATTACATCATAATACGTTCGTTCCCTCTCTTGATTTCAGAAAACGAAGAGAAAAAAATGTACATCCACTTGACTTCGAATTCAGAGCACACCTATAATTCAACACCTAAATTTAGCGCATATTACACTTCCTTTCTCTCTTCGCTAAAAGGTATCTCTATGTATATATACTTTTTTACATATATACTTATATATATATATATATATATATATATATATATATATATATATATATATATATATATACACTGTGTGTTCTAGAGCACCGAAACTTGCTGCGTCGAAGGCATCTCGTGGCTATTGTTGTATCATTTATTTAGACTTTCTCTTTAAATAAATAAATTGCGATCACTTTTTCGTTTTTTTTTCTTTTCTTTGCTTAATAGCATGGACGTCAGAGCATCTGTACTCAATGGCGACAAGAGGAGAGATTAAAAGTATTCCATAGCTCCCTAACTTTCCCGCTTACGTTACACTCGTCGATTTAACTCCTAGCATAGTGCAGAAAATAGTTTTCATTTTTCTTTTTTTTCTACTAGCTTTACTCGCGGGTGATTTTCTTCTTTTTTTTCTCTTTGTTTAAATTACTTGCTTAATTGGTAGTACATCGTAATCTAGGCGCTCTCTGCTTTATTTAAACTACCTGAAGACTTCATTCAATAAACGGCATTAAGATACATTACGCAGGCGGAGTCGTACGAAACTAATCTCTTCGTCGAATGTACAGTATAGCGTGATTGCGTGATTATTAAGTGGAGACACGCCGGAACGTTACGTGGAAGGAGCGTTGAGAATTTTCTTTTTATACATGTACTATATTATCCAAACGCAATTACGTTTTGAACGCGTACGCGTGCAATCTTTTATTTAACGTATAGGTACTTTTGTGTTTATGTATGTATGTTTGTTATCTTAAATGTTACCTAGTCTTTATCGTTATTACTATTTTATTACCAAGGTGCCCTGGCTGTCAGCAAAACTACGAAATCGTAAATCGTAAAATTGTTTACAGTGCGATCGAAAGAAAAGGTATTCGGTTCCATCGAGTGTAAAATACATATGCGTGTGTACGATTTTCTATACACTATCGCAATACATTGCCATTTTCCATCGAAGAAGTGGCTCATCTCTTTCGTTTAAACGTACGGATTTGTTGGGCTGTCTGTTAGGAACCTTAATAAGGCAACGAAGGAGCCCTGAATCTTACAAGTGTAATCTTTCTTTCTCCCTTCTTACGCTTTTTTACGGTATTTTTTGAAGTTTAGCATCCTTTATCGTATATTCAGACACGGCTAAATGTTTATTATTGCCTTACAAGAGAAAGAGAGATAGAGAAAGAGAGAGACCCGGTACCGAAAATTTATCATTACATAATACTGTGAAATCACGTAATGATAAACCGTGTAAAATATATCAGGATTTTTTATACATATATAAAAAGCTTCATGCGCGTATCGTCAATTCTATTAGTAATTCTCCTAGTTTCGTGAACGGATCTAAGCTCTCAAAAGTAGCGCAAAAATACATAATATTATAAAATTTCATCACAACAATTTTTAAATTTTCAAGACATATTGAAATACGATTAATCACATATATACAATATCAATAAAAGCATAACATCCGCTAACAGACAAAAAGTCCGAAGATAGCAGATATTTTCAACAACTTCATATATATCACAGAGAGTTAATTATAAATACAACGTTCGAACAGAGAGAAAAAGAGAGCTTGATTCGAGAGCTTAGGCTTTCTACAAATGTATTTCGCATGATAAAATTTCATTGACACGCGCGATAGATAAATAAGAAGTACATGAGGATCATGGAACCGAGGCTCTCTTCGATCATTTCCGTTTAATACCATTACCACAGAGAGCTTATTATGCTACGCTTCGCACAAAACGCCTCCTCCGCGGCATGACAAGAGTAAAGAGTAATGCTTCTC
>Ga0157364_1003043_pt1 | contig 16081 bp, 10 predicted proteins | sample AttsexASBM2_FD_111476 | JGI IMG/M metagenome (GOLD analysis project Ga0157364, IMG submission 111476) | Fungus gardens microbial communities from leaf cutter ant in Ribeirão Preto, State of São Paulo, Brazil - Atta sexdens ASBM2 | ecosystem: Host-associated > Fungi > Mycelium > Unclassified ...
GGGGGATTTTTGTCGCGGGGATGAACGAACGACCTCGATTTAAGATAGCGTTTGCACGAGTCTCGTATTACACGGGCGACGAAGACTGATAATCAGTCTTTGGTTCGCGTTCATGTTAAACTTACGCTGTAAGCACTGAACAAAAGATAATGATAAACCATACAAGATTCATGTTTTAAATCGATTTTAACTATCTAGCAAATTAATTCTTGCAGCGTAATAATTGAGAGGTTCTACTTTAAAAACAATATCATTCCCTTACTTCAAAACTGCACAACTTAAAAAATTAAGTTTTTCAGAAAAGAGGAAAAACTATTTTTTAACTTTACAGAACATTCTTGACTAATCTTAATAAATAATTTAAACAGTATACTTTCAGAAACGTGATTTTGTCAAATGTTCATTTTTGTCATTTTTATTTCATAACTCTTAAAAAAATCACCATTTTCGAGACAATTTTGATATTCTGCAAAAATACTCCAAAGTAATTCATCAAAAGTGACGATCAAAATATCATTAACAGTTTATATTTATATTGAAATTAAAATGACTAAATCTAAAACAAACAATTTCTTCTTTAAACGACTTCTTCTATCACTAAATCTTAATTCTATTATATTGTTAATTCTAAATGTTCTCTGTAAAAATGTTGTCTCCTTTTTATTTGCAAAAGCGATATAATTAAAACGTGTCATTCTTGTAGAAGTATTATAATCCCTTAAAAAAAAAAAATCTCAAGGACAGCACAAGTATTATTTGGCGAACAGACTATGAAATTGTAAGTTAGTTTACTTTTGATAATTAATCGAGTTGATTTACTTTTAATAATAGATAAGCTTTATCTAACTCATTCAACGTAATAATTCAAAAATCACATTTTTTTTAATTGTGTTATTTTTAATGTAAAGGAACGGTATAATAATAAAATTTTACGGAAGAAGATTTATGAAATATAAAGATACAGAATTTGATATAATTTATAAATAAAATAGATAAAAAATTTCAAAAAAAAAGTTGCAAAATGAAAAATACCAAATAGTACGATAAGATGATTTTGTGAATATTTACATATCTTTTTACATCTCGTCACTTTTATAGACTTTGATTATGTACCCTATCATACTATAAACTTCCCTATGGCAAAGTGTCTCCGAGTATCAGATTCGAGCGTCCTCAGAGTGTATTTCAGGATCGCCTCTTCTAATCGTCGCAAAGGAGACGAACGCGTTTGGCGAAGGATTCAACCAAGCGGAAATCCAATAACAGATCTCTCTGCGACGATAAGCACAGGGTTGCATCTCGCAAGGATCGCAAACGTGAGAGTACAAAAGTGACGATCTGCAATGACTGCCATCGCTCCGGCGTGTTAATGAGCGCAGTGTAAAGGAGTAACGCGCTTATCCAAGCGAAAAAATTCAATGAGAAGGTGGCTCTGAAGGAGTAAAATAAAGAGTCAACCGGATATTAAATCGGTAAATCATTCGCTTCCGTCGTATTTATTCTGCGCAATTTGCTGGGAAAACGTGTCGCTCGATGAACCCGCTCTTTTCTTTCGCATCTCATCTTCGCATGTTCGCGACACGAGAATTCAACCTGATCCTTACAAATCACTTCAATTTCAGGCAGAATAAAAAGAGAGAGAGAGAGAGAGAGAGAGAGAGAGAGAAATAAAGAAAGCGAAAGAAAGAGCTTTAAAATTGTTGGGAAAAAATTGGAATTCATCAGGAATACCTGAGTTATAGATGAAACATATAATTAAGAGGTCTACATTTTAATAATGAAAAAAAAAATTAACACATTAATTTAAGAACACAATAAAAATATTTTGCTAGTTATTGTTATTACCTATCTAACTCCTGTAATATTTTTAATTTATCTAGTAATATAAGAGATAAGAGAAAACTTCGAAGAAGGCTCTTGCTTCTGACTGCTCTCGAAGTTACTCAGAGGCAATTTATTATCGACAGGAACAGCCGTTAGTCTCCGTCCATAGCCGAAACCAGGGCGAACGTCCGTTACAAGCCGCTCCAATTTAGCTTCCAGAAGCAATCGATCCTTCGCGGAGCAACATGCTTCGATCAATCCGACACGATCGCTTTATCTTAATTTCCCCTTATTTTTTTATTTCGCTGTGCAGTCGGCGGTATTGGCCATCGATGCGATTTACTTCCAAACGAGCCGTCGCCACCGACTCCCTAATGGATGTCGATAAAATCAAATTTTGATATTTGCATTGAAATTGCCCACGAATGAATGTATTTTATTTCGAATATCATTATAACAATTGCATGAGCATATATGCATTGCGGTTGCGATGAGGTCGAAGATAATAGAGTCTGCCATTAATATACCTTTTAATAACTATTTAATATTTATATTTAATATCTATATTATTATTTAATAAATTTAATATCCCTTTTTAATAATATATTTTATATCTTTATTTGATATTTTTGATAAAGTTGAAATTTAATAACACAGTGAAATGTATCATCAAATGATAGTGATACGACCATTTTATTGTCACGGCAAATTATGATTAAATCGATAATATTCAACATATTGTAATATTAATAAACAATCATATAAAAGATTGCATTAAGAACTAATTAATAAATATTTTTCGTGAAAATAGATATTATAATTACGTTTCTTACTAGAAACTAATTTTTTATCGTATCTGTTTAGATTCGTTTCTTCGATAATTCTTTTTTATTCCATTTTACCTCCATTTAAACTACTACATTTAATAACTTCGATATAATTCCTGTATTTTTTTTAATTAAAAAATGTTTTTAACACAACACAAATAAAAGTCATATTTAGCGCAATGTGCATTGACAATACAGTTTCATGTCAAATTAAGGTGTAATTCCTTGTCTTAACTTGACACTTTCCAACAAAAATGGCAGTAAAATTAGTCATTCGACAAGAAAGGCGACATTCATGAATATGCATGCTGCTTAAATTCTCGAACTACGTGTTTCATCGATCTAATGTATGCGACGATTTAGCAGATGGCGACGGTTGCACGCTGCACCGTCAGTTCGTACATAAAAACAATCAGGTTTTCAGTGGTACTATTGATTTCTGTACATATCGATGTTACAATTTAGACAACAGACAGTAAAGCTGTCGAAATAGTGGGAGACAAGATAAATGATTGTATTAATATGACGTATCAAACAATCATTCGTTGACACGTATATATTGAACATTACATAAATATATTGCTTTCCAAAAAAAAACCAAATCTAAAATCGATATTTCTTAAGTCAGTGTTCTCAGTCGCGATGAAATATAAGATTTTTTCTTAGAAGAAAATAAAAAAAAAAACAATAATAGAAAGTCTAATATTTGACTAATTTTTGAGTGCGAATGAAAACAATCTTTTTATTTAAAAAATTTAATTTAAAAAATTTGTTCAGTGAATCTGAAATGTTATTAATTGTAATAAAATGTAATAAAATGTAAATATAACTACAGTTTTCATTTATATATATAACCTAGAGTGATATTTTATTATATAAAAAATTTTATTTTAAAAATTGGCGCAATTGTCGAAGCAATTACCAAACTATTTGATGTGAATTTAACAAAATTTCAGAAAATAATGAAATTAAATTTGTACTTAAAAGATACAGACTTCAATATAGCCTTCAATAATACAACAGTACGTTTTTTGCTTCACAATATACAGGATTCTACGAGCAATTTCTCATTAATTATCGTCACTTGAATGAGGCTGTGAAACAAGAAGTTCATGAATAAATACGAAGACTGGTTCTTTAGAAATTCTGCTGCCATTCACTTTTCGCGATTCTTTATTATTGTATTAAATTGCTTAATATTTCTAGCAAGCTTACGAAATAAACAAAATAATTTAAAAATAAATAAAAACAAATATCTAATAAGGCTTATCAGCGAATTAAAATTCAAATCATCTAATTAAGTCAAGCAATAGTTTCGTGTTTATAGAAATAGAATTATATTAAACAAGAACATAAAAAAAATACAATCAAGATGATCGAGACAAAATTAAAAGTGAGAGAGAAAACATTTAACGAGAAAACATTTATCCTTATTTTCGTCCCTGAAGTCAACGAGTAATCTTACAATAAAAATCGAGAGACATGTTTATATTCTCAAGATTATTCTGAAGATCTATTCTTCATATTTGAAAAACATGTTTTGATTTAATTAATTTCAAAAAATTTATATGTACACAGAATCGCCGTTAAAAGAATACCTTTTTCACAATTTTTAATTTTCTAAACCTGATAAAATTGAGGCATGTGAGATATAGGGATATGTAGGATGATCGTACTAGGAACCATCAATTGCAAGTCAATGTGCTCGCACATCCAACCCTGTAAAAGTAAAACCTCAGATCGAAAAGAGAGATAGAATTGCCACCGTGATATCTGATAACAATATGTTTTCAAGTTAAAAATCAGCATTTGTTCATGCGATATATACACACAGATTTCATATTTATTTTATCTATAGAAGTTCTTATTCAAAATATTAGTAAATTATTAATAAAATTCATAACATAATTTACTTCATTGTTTTTAACAGAAAATCCTTTTAATAAAGAGTCTCAATGTACTAATGTTTATAGAATATTCTAACTCATTTTCATCATAACGAGCCTAAATTTAAGCATTGTCGTAAAGAACTCATAGTCACAATTGCAAATATGCAATCCCAATTGCTCATAGTAAAATCATCGGGGATGTTATGCTTTCGGATCCGCGATAAGCAGAGCAAACGTCATGGTGCTTTGATCAAAGGGTTCTCGTTCATCGTTGTATCTAATAAGCAATTTTCCCCGGGGAGATCTCGCGACACAGCAAGAGGGACACCGCGAGAGACAAAAAGCCCCGAATATGTACAATTGGCCACCTCGATTCGCATACCGACATCCTCTCATTTTTCATTCGACCGTGCGCTTTTTAGTCACTAAATAAAAAAAGAGAGACGGAGAAAGAAAGGGGTCGGAAGTCTGGCTCAGTCAACTCGAGCGAATCACCGTTGTCATCCCTTTATCGCGTGGTCGAATTCTCGACAATCCTCTCTCCTTCCAGTCAACCACCCCGAAGCCATCCCCTCGTTGCACCCCCCCCCGCTTCACTTTCCTCCCATCATGTCAGAATAAACAATACTCCGATTCTTTGTACTCCGCGGAGAGCTCGCTTTCTCTCAAAGTGGATTCACGATGAATTTCTTTTTCGGGGGTTAAACGCACGCGGGTCGCATTTCTCCTCGATTTTCCCTTTCGTTCGCGCTCTGTCACCCCTTACCACCGCCAACCCCGTCCACCAGCGACCGCCCTTTCTCATTTTCTCGTCAGTTGGTGGGACACGCAGCCATGTTGAATGTCACGGTGCAAGCGAGTATAAGCGAGGATTAGATTTTTTAAATACAGAAAAAAAGAGACGACGAAACGATCTAAATTCCTATTATATACAATCTTAAATATTTTTGCTGTGTAAAAATAATTTTGTTACGTAAGATATTTTCGCAAATACAGAGGTCGAAATTATTATTCCAGAAGACGAGAAAATATTTTTCGTACTGCGTGTCAAAACTCGTAGGTAAAAATCATAAATTGAACAGACCTCCGGAAACGAACAAAAGTTGTTTCGCACGTATAAACTTATATTTACTTTAACAATATTTTCGGGGCACGATTCTCACTTCTTTCATAATAGATCGCTTGCACAATGGAGCAGCGAGCTGTTTTTTTCACTTTCTCAGTCATCTCAATTTCATAAACATCACGTACTCTACATCTCAGTTACGCGTAATTCTTGTATGGAGAGCTCATGTACCTACGCACATACATCCACACACTGACAATCATTCATGTGTGATCACATCGTTCACGTATAGTTTGCGTGGGTGTTGGTACGAGGGATAAAATGGAACGGTGTGGCCGAGGAGGGCAAAGAGCGAACCAAGCAGGAGAGGCTCGGTTCAGTTTGCGGGGTTGGGGTTTCGGTTTGGGTTCCCCAGCAGCCCCTCTCTATTCCAACACTCCCCCGCATCCCCCAACGCCGTCGCTTCGCTGCTGCTGCTGCTGCTGCTGCTACCATTTCCCATACATACAGCGTGGCGGTGGAGTACGGCGTGAGGGATGGTCGTGGATCAATACTATGGTGGGTTGAGGGGGTACATGAACGACTATGGCACGCGCATACGCCGCGCCAAGCAGGGATGGATTTAAGGACGAGAACTCCCTACGCCAATTTATTTTCCGACCGTTCTGTCAACGATTCTGTTGATATTCTTCTTCTTGAACTTCATTATATAAATAAATATGCAATCAAATTATAAAAGAATATTATTTAAAGAAAGAAAAAAAGAGGGGGAGAGAAAGAGATAGCTAAGTAATTTAATTGCACGTGAAAAAACAGCGTCCTTATTTGTAAATATTCAATTTTTATAGTTTTATATTACATAAATCGAGTATTATATAGCAAAAATATTAGATGTTAAGGAAATTAAGTAATTTTAATTGATACTCCTCTGTTAAAAATTGAAAAGCGAAACCAGAGAATTATAAGATTATTAATCTTAGAGAATCATGAAATTAAAAGACGTTACAAGAAATTTTTGCTCAGCAAAGCCCGGATATGTACTTGAATCCAGCGCTGCGCGTGGGCGAAGGACGAAGAGAATGACGGAGAAGGGCGGTGGTGCGAAGGGAATGGAAGGTCGGATGGGAGTGAGCGAGCAGTACGGTTGATTTATTAAAAATGTAGTCGAGTGCAGGAAGAGTTTTGCCGATTTGGAGATGTGCGGTGAAATATTGCCGAGGCACCCGTGAATTACGACGGCTCGTCTGCCGAGCGAGACAGCGCGGCGCGCTTTAATCGGCACTCGTTAAGCGCGAGACTGTTGCATTTCTGTGCATGTATAATGCAACACTAGAAATCTATTTAACGTTCATTGACATGTAATAGATAGCAGAAATTTCGAAAGAATTTATCGACAATCGCAGACATTAATGATAAGAAGTACAATACAAAAGTAACATTAGGAAGATATAAATAACGTAAAATAAAAGACAATATAAATATAAGATAGAAAATAGAGTAAAACACAGTCTTAAGAAGAAAATTTAAAGTTCCACAATTTTGTTATCCCACGTATTACTTGCACAACGGACAGTGATAAATTTTCAAAGTATAAAAGGAAGGTAGAAGAATCTCGACGGGGTTTGGAACAACCTGTAGGTCGGAATGGTAGACCGAAAGTCGCGCAATTCTGCGGGATACCTGTGGCTCCACGCGGCCATCGCCGCTCGATGCTTTTTCACTTCTCTTTTTTCCGCGTTTCTCCCTTTTTCCGTCGCTTCGTCTCCTTTTTTCCGCGCCGCGTCATACCGGTTGACATTATCGTGAATATCGATCATAAATTCGGCTATATACTGATAACGCGACCCCACCCGATGCAATGAGTTTCAACAATACTCGTGGCAAATTTAAGGAACATTAAGAAGTTAAAAACCAATTATTACTTTAAAGCTACTTCGAATTCTAGCATGGATATTACTATGAATATAAGAAATTTAACATTTTCGTATTAAATTAATATTTTTATATATTAATTTAATATTACTTTTATACTTTTCAATAATGCACGATTTTAAAAGATATTATTATGTAAAAGAAAAATTATATATTGCGATCAAAAATATTCTTTCTCCATAAATAAATCGCACAATACATAGAAAAATATATTTTCTCATGCAAAGAAAAGAAGAATAGATTTGCAAACGAGTTTGTAGGTATTCATACCTTTCAGATACGAATTTCACAATTCCAATTATTTCATGTTACCATGCTCCGTGCACCTATGTAACTGCAGCGATATTTCTTCTTCGGCAAAATGCAGGAATTGTTGAAACAATCATCGAGAGTTTCGTGCTTGTTCGAGCGCGTAAAAAAAAAAAAAAGAAATGATGAATCGATTGCAAGTTGAAATCGTTTGGAATTAAAGCGCTCGTCTAAGCCCGCGTTATTCTTCGGACTTTCTTTTGTCGGCTCGAAGGAAGAACTTACGTTAGTGTGATATTATATTAGCGAGTCCCAAAACTTTGTCGGCAAGACCATCATCCGTCGTTCCTTCTTGAAAAAGAAAGTTTTAACAATTCCATGTCGAAAATTCAATTGAAGTTTGCTGAATGTAACGATTTGATTTATTCTTGCAAGGGGATTCGTCAAATTTTATTTAATGTCAAAATTTATTTAAACATTGATATGCAAACGAATCAAACTGTCGTTGCTCTAAGTATCAGTCTGATGTAATCGGTCATTTTTTTATACCGCACTTCTTTATTTCTAAAGTGAAACAATTAATAAAACTAAGTATTTCCCAAAAAAAGATAAAAAATTATTTTTTAACTTAATAAAAAATTATTGATATAATCAAATAATATCGGTAAAAAAAATATATTTTTATTAATATAATCAGATGTTACTTTTGTTATTTTGTTTCATAATCTTTAAAGAAAAGCTTTTTTTATAATATATTTGAGTTGTGATATTTTTTTAAATCACCCTTTTGAGTTATGAGGATTTTTTAAAACTAATTTTTCTGAGTTACTTTTAAAATAAAAGAGTGATGTGAATGCATTCAAAAAAGTCTCCAATGAATAGTTTTCTTCATTTTACTCATAAAAGCGTACTGAATACAGCCGCTAGTCTTTCGTCCTAAAGGGAATTAATAATACACAATCTTTTAAGTTAAAAGATGGATAAATTTATCTTTATATTAAATATAAAAAAAATATTTTTTACGTTTAAAAGCAAGCTTATGTTTAAAATAAAGTTGCTTTTAGAAAGTTCACAAATCATTTGCATTTACATTCCGGACCGTCCGGATATATCTCAGCAGCGAGAACATCATATATAATTTCTACCATATTACATTTGTGATCATTGTAAACAATTTCAGCGCCAACAACAATCGCTGCTTTTAGTATACCCGACGTCGGGACGTTTCTGAAAGCATCGCGAGTACCGCCACTGGTATCTAGGCGCGAAACTTCCGTCAATGAGCGAAACTTTTAATTACTTCTACACCGCAGGTATGTTTATAGAATATACTGCGTCTATAATCGCGACCTGCGTAGACTTTGCTCAGGATCAAGACAAAAGGAAAGGCGAACGCGTCGAAAAAGTTTTTAGCGAAAAAATACATCTCGAAACACCGCACATTATTACTATCGACAGATATATTTCGAAATATTTATATGCTAGTGAATATTTTATTCTCAAAGCTATCTGTAACATCGTCGCAATATCCAACATTCCACCGCCGCATTTTCGAGAAAACACCACAGGACGGAATGCAGATATGGACGATCGATGGGAAGTGGAAGCTGCTATCCTTTCTATAAATCGGACATGAAAAACGATCGCGGAAAATATTTGCGGGCGAGAAGATGGTTCGAATTCCGATAAACTCCGACTTTTCGATTTATGAAGATTTTAAATACATACGCGTTGTTGTTGATGCAAATATATCTTTGCAATGTTTAATAAAACTACAATTTTGTCTGCTATGCAGCACGATAAGAAGTAATTTCAGGAATCTTCCAGAATTCTAGGAGCGACAATAAATTTATGTGAAAGTATTGTGAGATATACGCCTATACATTGTGAGAGCTTAATTATAACGAAATTCTTGCGTGACAGGCATTGCGATGTAATGATTTTTTTCATAAAGTTTCACGCCGTTGGAACGCTCCCGGAATGGTGAACAATGTCACGACGCGCCATGTCTGAAAAGCTCATCAACATGGTAAACTTTTAATTATTTTCACGCCGTTCTTGTTTAACATTTACACGCGACGATAATTCAACAAGAAAATTATTGCATTTTTCTCGTAAAAGAGGTTTTCCGAACTTCAAAAAGTAAAAATTTTTTACAGAAAATTAAATAGGAGTTAAATAGAAAATGCTTTTATAATGAAACGATAAAAAAATATTTGTCAAAGTATAAAGATAACGTTATAAAATATAAAATTTTAAAACAATAGTACACAAAAATTATATTTAATTATACTATGGGGATAATACTTTAAGAAGATTGTACAGAAAAAAACCTAGTGGAGAAAAAAGTACGAAATGTTAAGTTCTCAACATGAACTCTTCGTTACACAGTTCCTAAGTCTGAAAATTCCAAGTCGCATGTAAATCACTAACGAGGAGATACTTTAAACAGTGTGTTGATACATGGTTCATCTGTTTTGTGAGTTTGTCGTGTGTCTTTCATTAATAAAGTTTCTTATCGTTGAGAGCGATGCTGCTTCCTATACCATCTGATGCGCGTTTATCCAGGCAACTCGTCTCTAGTCTTAAGTAAGGACCTGATAAAGTGATTATCGTCTCATCAACAAAACTCCAAACTAAACCTTTTACGACACATATTGCTATAAACCAAAAGCTATAAACTGATGGTGAGCACAGTGGTAATAATCGCGCAATTCAGGTTTCAGTCCATGAAATTAATTATAGCATCTCTCGTAGATATTGATTATGGACATTCTGTAGACATAAGCGTATAATATCGTCAGTCACGCATTCGCGATGGCTCTGATATAGCCCATAATTATCACTGATCCTATCATTAGCAGTCAATTACTAAAACCAGACAATTAGATCACTTTACAAACAAGAAAAAGAACTGAAAGCGGAAACGATAAAAGAAGATAGTAAATTTTTTTTCAAAATTTTCTAAATGCGCATTACGCTTTATACTTTTCCCAATAATTTGATATTTATTGTTTGATGTAAATTACTCGTATTATAATTAATGCATACTATCCTTGTCAACACAACAGGTTAAATTTTCGGATAATGAAATATTATGTAATCGAATTAATCCGTCAATAAGCGTTGTTCTGACAATTATGAAAATTTGCCTCATATTCGAGAATGTGGCGAAAAGCTCACCAGAAATTTCTCCCGGAATGCCGCGATGTAATGAGCGAACACATATAATCGCGGTACAAATTGCGAGCGCTGCACTGCTACGATCTCGGCACGCAAAATGCATGGAATTGCTATAAATTATGCGTATTAAGGATCTCTCTCGGGCATAATCTGGTCGTGGTGGTCGGACATATTTGCTTAATATAACGGTACCGACTGTTGTATAGTTTGCGTCATCGTTTCATGTGAGCTTTATGCCTAACAATCGCGAAATTATACAGTTGACACGACTTAAAATACGAGGACAGGAACAACTTTGGACTTAAGGTAATTTCTATATAATTCGTATCGGTGTACCGGTTGACATACTTTTTAGAATGGATACCGTGTGCGAAGGCGGACGGTTATCGATTCTACCGAGGAGACGATTTCGCACGGTATTTTTCACCAAAACATTTTTTTATCCGAAGATGCTGCCTCTGTTACGTCAACAAAATGGAATTCCGTTAAACAATCGACGTGACATGACAAATTAAAATACTAACAGATGTAAGCATAATTAAATATATTATCCTAGAGACAATGATACATGCTCTACACAAAAGCTCGTAAATTAGTGTTCATCTGTCAAGTTGAAAAATTGTTTTTTCTCTTTTTTAAGAAATTTTTTGAGTTGTGACACTTTTGAAGTAAAGAAGCGATATCTGTATTATATATAACACGTTTACTGAGAAAAAAATATAATTAATTTTAATAAATATTTAGTTCAATACTGCCAACTGAACATTTACTTACAGTAAGTAAATATTTGTTCAATAAAAAAAATGATAATTATAAATGATAATGATTAAATCAAATTAACATTTCTTTTATCAAATAAGTCTTTATATTTAATAAATATTTAATTGGCAGTATTCAACTAAATATTTACTAAAATTGACTATATTTTTTTTCAGGGTTGTAATAATAATTTCATACAGCACCAAAACTTCTAAAGACGTTAATAGAACATTTTAAGAATGTACAAATATTCTTTAATACGTTCTATTACTGTTGTACTATTTAGGTTCTCATGTACTTGTAATATGACGCATCAAATATACGTTATTTTTTCTTGTTCATAAACAAGATTTTTTTTCCTTCTTTATTTTTTTGAACAATGAAGTATTTTCATAAAAATACGTTCTAAAAAAGTAAATTATCACTTCAGTGCTATGCTTATATCAGCGAAAAAATTTATTACAATACTTTTCATAAAATAATACACATTGATTCATTTTTAAAGTTATGGTTTCTACAGAGATTGAATCTGCAGAAAATCATAACTTCTAAAAGTGAATCAGTATTATTACTGAAAAACAGTAAATATTCACTGATGATTACGTCAGTTATAAGTGTAGCACTGAAGTCAGTGATAATACACTGATTCACTTTTAGAGAGCGCTATTAAATTATAACATGATATTGAAAATAGATCGAATATAATCTTGTAAAATAGTGACATAAATGAAGACATCCACCTTATATTTGCATGCAATTCGATTCGCATCGCACGCTTCAGATTACGACAGTAGAAATGTCGATCTCTTTCTTTCGCACGGCTTGCGAAAATATTTGACAGGTAATCGATCAATTTGAAGGAAAACGGATTAGGGGGTGGAAGTTCCAATGTATAGAAACAATCGAGCCCCGCTTCGACAACAAGGATATTCCATCACGCGCTATCTCTATATACGTGTTAGCGCTGCCATTGCGCAGCGTAATATATCTCGTACACGAATAAAGCTTTAATCATAAATTATGAAGTGACGCCGCTTAAATTGCACTGTGGTGAAAATTTACGCGATCTGATAACAGATATTGCGCCAGCTAGAAAGGACCAAGAAAATGAGGTATTTTCTACAAACCGGTAATTTCTCTACGTCCGCGCATCGATAATGAAGCACCGAATTAACAAAGAACCCGATTAATTGTAAATATAATTCCATTTATCATCTTTTTTTTGTGTGTAATATAAGTAAAATTAGTTTGTTGAATGCGCGTTTCTAGAAAGCACATGTTTCATTTCATATGCATAATATGAATGAGAAAATATCTGAGTTAAAAAGGAAAAGAATAAAAATGAACACATCTTTCTGATTAAGTTCTTAAAATTCTTAGAATTTTTTACACCCAACACTTGAGTCAACGCTAACAGGATTAAAAAAGTTCAGATGCAAACTCTTCACTTATCAGAGAGCTTATTTCGCGTTCACAGAGAATCTCGGATACACAGACATAGTATCTGAAAGCTATCGACCGAAACGCGCGGGCAAGAAATTAATTACTTTTTTGCCGTTGAGCGCACCATACCTACATGCCCGTATCATTTTACAGCCGTCAATCAAATGCTTTTCCATAGACTCATTTTTTTTAGAAATACGAGGTCGTGTCAAGGATTCGATAGACAGAATTCGGAAATGAGTCATTATAAAAAATAATCAACAAAAGTAAATACATTTAATGTTCACGAAGAACTTTGCATAAATATTTAGTGCGCAAAAGGAACTTCTTGTGAGAGAAGTTCCGTAATTTAAAAAAATCTGAGAACCATTGATGTCTAATAATTCTGGTTGTCGTTGAAAAATCCGGGAGTGAATCTGGCGACTATAAGATTCGATTCGCATCGTTCGAAGACGAGGAATTTCACTTACGCGACGTTCAGTGGAATTCTTACATAAAAGGAGCTGTCGTGATGGCTGGTAGTATCCTTTCGGCCGATTTATCGAGCCGACGCCGGTCGTCCTTGCTCGCGTGTGTCGGGATTGTGTAATGCATCGGCTCTCAGGGAGAAGGAAAGAGGGAGAAAGTGTATATACCATGGCTACATTGCGCACGTAACGCAAATGAAACTTAAATGAGTAACTAAATCCCGTGGATCACGCGAGCACCTGATCCCGTTGCATCGACTCTTATTGGCATTTTCGAGAATAAAGACTGGGGGATGAGCGCACTTATCAGAGGGCAAACTGATGAATCGCCACTTATAAAAGCGTAAAGATCCTCTTTTTGCCTTCTTCTTTCGAGACGCTGTCGAGCAAACGTCAAATTATACGGATTTATCGCGATTCGCATAGCTAAACAAGCGTTCCGCTAACTGAATAAAGCTCCACTTTGATAATTGGCGATAGCAGTGCGAGCACAAATTTGCGGTCACGAGGCGGCAGTAAATCAACGTCGTTGTTTCGAGTCGCTGGCGGTTATTATTATTGCCGAGCTAATAGTCGGATAAATAGTCTGGATTCGCTAGATAATCTAACAATTATATCGTCCAATAGCGCATTCTCATTTAAATAGAAATGCAAAGCTGTAGTTTAACGATACGTACACGTATTTAGATGCGTTTATTGTCGCAACATTCAATGAAGATATTCAAAAAGTATCTTAATAATAATGGCTCTTTGGAGGCAATAACTATACTTTTCCATCTCGTAATTATATATGGAAACCATTCATCTCTCCAAGTGGCTCACCAAATCAAACATAACTAACACCATCAGAGAAACGCGTATTGATAAAAGGACAGGGTGGGGCCGTGCAATTGAGAAAATTGCACTGGTATCGGTTTCACCCTCGTGCTATAGGGGGATTCAGACTGTACAAGCGGAGGAATCTTCCGGTTTAATGTAACCAATACGTACTAGCACAATAAATTTACAATACATTTATATTCTAGCATGTTAGAGTAATGGTGAAAGGGATCGATTTTTAATAAATTATTTTATATAAAAGATTATTTGGTATACGGACGCTATTTAATTTCTATATGCAATTTGGAAACTTGTCTAATTCTCCATTCTTGCACTGTCGACATGATCCTATCGGAAAACTTGCGCAATTTGTTGGATTTATCACCCTGGTGTTCTTAATTCTCGTAACTTTAAATTTAGTGCCCTCCCTTTGAATTACCTAGTAAAGTCGACGTAAAATTAATTGAAAAAGATTGTGTTTCCAGAGAAATCACTAGCGGATACTTTACAGCATCCCCGTAATTGGATCTTCGTTTAACCTCGGAATTGTCATTTAGGTTTTTGCACTCCAACGGCAAAAATAATTATAAAATATTTTATATGGATATTATTTAACATAATTTCTTGCTTTTTTATTACTGTTTTTTTATTTTTAAATATGCAATTTTATCGAAAACTTCTAATAAAAAAAACGTTATATTAAAATTTATATTTTTTTAATATATCGCCATAATATATTACGCTATTCATTGTGCTTATTCCATTTAATATTTATTTGGTTTTCATTTTCTTTTTTCAAAAAATTATGATTAAATTCATATCCATAATGCTTTCAAATAAATCGGAAAATAATCAATAATATATATATATATATATATACAATATTTTGTTAATGATAGTGATTTTAATTAGAATATTAAAACATCCTAAATAATCATGTATAATGTAAAATTAGGTCATTGGGTAAATATTGTACTTAGAAGAGTAAAATAATATAATTTTAACTAATATTACATTAATAAATATAATTTAACGTAAGCTCACTAAAACTTTTAAAGCAAATCTAAAGATTAAAAATTGAGCCACTCTTTTTCAAAACTGGCACAATTTGTATTCTTTAGAATGAGATTTTATTCGTTTAGAGAGACAACATACAGAACAAGGTACACAATAAATATTGTTATTTTTGTTTTGGAATAACATGTTGTTGTTTTCATTAACAATAAAAAGAGTAATGTGGCGTCGTTTTCTTCATAATTTAAGTAGACGTCGAATATTTTCAAAACTGACGGAAATGCGCGCCGATAATAGTCTGCACCGGTTAAATCTATTTTCTGCACGTTAGTCCCGTGATTAATCATGTTACTCTGTATTGCTTGCAGCTGCTAATAGTGGCGAAACATGCATTCGTCGCAAATGAAGCGGATTACTATACGATTTAGCGAGATCTCGATAGAACGTCGAAACACATTTGCTGTTAGAAACCGCATGACCGCAGCGGCATCTCCTAATTATTCCAAGGTAATTAGAATATCAATAATTTATCGCCGTACGCGACGATGCGTGTTTGCGTGGTATTGTTATCGAGAAGATACAGAGAAATTGAATGATTTGAGATATACA
>Ga0157364_1003044_pt1 | contig 16080 bp, 13 predicted proteins | sample AttsexASBM2_FD_111476 | JGI IMG/M metagenome (GOLD analysis project Ga0157364, IMG submission 111476) | Fungus gardens microbial communities from leaf cutter ant in Ribeirão Preto, State of São Paulo, Brazil - Atta sexdens ASBM2 | ecosystem: Host-associated > Fungi > Mycelium > Unclassified ...
AGGACTAAGTAGTATATATAGCGGGTAGATAGAGTAGGAGCTCCTTATCGAGTTCTTCTTGTGTCAACCCTATACAAGGTTTAGTCTCTTAACCAACTCTAAGGTTTTGAGTCTACAACATTCAGGCTGTCTTTCATATGCTAAGTTCACTTGTTTAAAAGCTTGTTCTTTACAACAGTGATATCTCACTCAAACTTTAGTCAAAGTCTACCTTCTATTTCTATAACATATTTCTTATGATAGTATTGTACTTAAACCTAAACTTTGTAAGTATCCTGTCTTTTATAATAGAAGTACTTCTTTTCAACTTAACCTTCTATGATAGAGTTTCTTCAATTTCTCTATTTGACTTCTTTTAGTATCTTACTATTAAAACCTCCACTTAGGGCTATACTCTAAAATCCCCAAGTTTCTCTCTTATTTTATAAGACTAGTAGTTATATTGTATTTTGCTAGTCTGATAATTGATTATGTAAGTTGAACTTAATCTCTAGTATTCTTTAGTAATATCAGCACTCACTTTCTTTAGACTTCACTTCATCTTCTCAAGTTATGACCATATAGTAAACAGATGGCATAATATATAAGCTGAAGCCAAGATTATTCTGAAAAGCCTATATCACTGCACACTTAGTATGGTGTTTCTATATATAGTACATTTTCAAGCTAATCCTATAGACTTTTGCTTTTTAGTGTGAACTATATCTGATATTATTAAAATATCTAGAAGATCACAAAATATTGGATATATGCTTTGGAGATATATCAGTCAAATATTATAACTTAGGCCTAAGTATTAAGATAAAAGTATATATATCTCTAAAAGTTAGTTTATACATCTTTAATCTATTCTAAAGCTATAACTAAGTTTTTCTAGTAGTTCTTATAATGTTCTACCAAGTTATATGACTATGTGACTCTGTGACATATATCACACTCTTTATTTAAGTTTAAAAATAAAAATAAGAAAATTAAACTATAAAAGAAAAGAAAAACTATAAAAGACTAAAAAAATAGGAAATAACTAAGTTTACTCAGAAGATTTCTAATATCTGGCTTCTTCCCTAGCTTTGTGAAAAACCCTAATAATATAAAAAATATCCTACAAACTATTATGTAATATAAGAAAGAGCTAAATGATTGTTATTATTTAATCTAGCTATTCTCTAAATCTTCTACTCTTGATCTTTGTATAACTACTACTTTCTTTTAGTGGATATCTAAAGCCTTTTATAGAAATCATACTCTATATCACAAACTTTATTCAGTTTGCATCTTCACAACTAGTAGACTAATTTTTACAAACTAAGTTGTACTAGAAAGCTTCAAATAAGGGCTATCCATATATATACAGAATACAAAATATACAAAAGCAGCAACAAACAACTGAGATATCAGGTCATCAGTAACTATAAAAGTTTTATTAGTTATTATCTTATAAATGGTTGAATAAATTCATACAATTAAACTTGCATTGGAAAATACTCATTAAAATTTCTGATAATATATAGCTGGTATATCTTATAACAATAAGTATTTATAAAGATATAAGTATATCAATAAAGTGACATAATTATTGATCTTTTAAAATTGGTCTGACATCTGTTATAATAGATAACAGCTTCCATTAGATATGAGTTTTGATTATATGATGGAAATAGCTTGTACACAGACTATTACTATTTTGTATATATACCTAAAAATTAGATCTAAAACTTGATAATATCAATTATCATCAATTATTATTTCTTATTATTGTTATTATTATTATTGTTTCTTTCTCTCTTACTACCATTTTGTATTGTAATACTTGAAAGAGATTTAGTGAATATATTGTTCCCTTATTTTTCTAATTTTCAAAGCAATCAACCAGAATCTTCCACAACCCAACAAATAGATATTGAAATTGACATGATCAAAAGTTAGTTAATGTCTTCTAGTTCTATTATTTCTAAAGAGTCATTAGTGCACTCCAATATTTTCTTTATGGCCTATACAGACAGAATTCAAGTATTAGCCAAGAATTATACATGGACTAAACAAGTAGAGAGTATACAACTCCAAAGCCTTTCTCTTTCTTATACAACTATAACTTTATTTGCCTTGACAACAAGAGAATTATTGTCACTACTAACAAAGTTGCTATATCTTTAGACTTAAATATGGTAGAAAAATATATGAAGAAACTAAACAATATTAATATAAGCAATTTTATGAGCCCTAAGTTCTCTTAATTGAAGTCATACTTAAAAATCTTAGATATTCCATATTTTGTTGAAGATACTAATCTTCTCATTAATCTTTTTATTACTTCAGATATTATGGAGAGAGTAATCAAAACTTCTCATATTTTTGATGATACTGTTCTAGTATCCTGACCTCATGTCATTAAAGATTTTTCTAAATCTAACATAACCATAGTTTGGATAGACATTTGGAACTCCCAAAATAATACAAAAGTGAAATTACTCATCAATAAGTATTTTAATATAGAATACTATATTGGTACAATTAGAGAAACAAATATGAATTCAGGTATTCTGCAATGCAAGAATTGCTGGAAATGGGATCACTCAACATTTATGTATTGTATACATAGTGTCACAAACTTCATTCAGCTTGTATTTCCACAACAAGTGGACTGATTTTTACAAACTAAGTTATGCTGTAAAGCCCCAAATGAGGGCTATCTGCATATATATAGAATGTACAAAAATGACAACAAACAATTAAGATATCAGGCCATTAGTAACTATAAAATCTTTGTTTACTAATATCTCATGAATAACTAGATGGATTTGCATGATCAAACTTGCATTGGAAAGTGCTCATCAAACTGTTTTCAATGATATCTCATAGCAATAAGTATTTATAGAGATACAAGCACATCAATATAATGACATAATTAGTTATCTTTTAAAATTAGCCTGATAGCTGCTATGACAGATAACAGCTCCCATTAGGTATAAGTTTTGATCATGTGATGGAAATAGCTTGTGTATAGACTATTACTCTTTTATATATATACTTTTGTGTCTGAGGATTAGATTTCAAACTTAACAACATTAATTTATATCAATCTTTATTCTTTATTATCTATATTGATCTTAATTATCATTGTTATCATTATTAAACTTCTGAATCACTTCTAAACCTCTGAGAGTATACTCAAGGTTCAGATATTACAAATAAATGAGTAGTTTATTTTGTGATATATAGGTCAAAATGCCAAAAATATAATGGCTCTCACAAACTTGAATATTATAGAGAAATGGGGTGGTACTATAAGGTAAGCTTTAAGACTAACTTGTTAGAATGAAAAACAATGAACTTTATTTTATTTTTTCTTTTACTTCTCTTTTTATTTTTCTATTTTAGGGTTAGGGTTTATGTGTAATATCATGGTTACTACTATTACAAAACTAGTCACATGATACTAATAGTCACAGAGTCACATAATCACAATAGAGCATAATAGAGTATTCTAAAATAATAATATTATACAATGTATGTAACATATATTAACTCTATAGCTTACACATAGTTTTTAGAGTAGGCTAGATGCAGTAGTAGCATGGACCATCTAGTATAGTATAAAAGGTAGATACTTTGTACTAAGAACTCTATTGAGTTCTTTTGTATTAAACTCTAATATAAGAATTTTATCTTACTGTCCTGGACACTCTAAGAACTTGTAACATAACCCTTTTAGGCTTAAAACAAAAAACGGTGAACTATACACTTATTCTTTCAAGTACATCAACTATAAAAATGAATATTAGATGGACAGCAATTTATGTTTATTCTGGAAATATAAATTCAATTGGAATTGGTATAACAAAAAGTTACGGAAGCTCTGAGTTCTCAGAGCTAACTTAATTTACTCAGTTATAGGCAGGGGTAAACAATAATTTTAAAAACCCTTAATTTTTTTTTTCATAGAATGTTAGAAATAATAAACTTCTTACTAATACTATTTTAGAAAATTACAAAAAATTTGACATCTTATTTATTGAAGAATCTTTCTGGTCAATTATTTACCAAATTCTAAGCTCTATGTCTGAAGAAGAAGATATTATTAGTGCTCCTCATTATTCATCTTGGATCATGTTTGTAAGATTATCCTCAAATAATAACAATTATCCAAGAGTCATTGAGTTGATTAGTTTGTGATTTTCATTAAGGAAAGACATATTTAATTATCATGATATTAACCTTATTTTATTCTTTAATTATGGCATCATATGTTTTATCCTAAATATCTTAAAGTATCTAAAGAATACTGAGATAAACTTAAACAATGTCCTAATCATGACAAGAGACTTCAATATTAGAGACAATGACTAGGACCTGTCATACTCCACCATTCATCATATATAAATATGCTTTGAGAAGTAGTAGACAACTTTGGTTTAGAATTATCAACATCTATCAATTCAGTATCTATTTAATATGTAGACAACTCCCAAGATTTGAATTCAGTACTAGATCTAATGTTTCTCAGAACAGGGTCAGAGGAATTCAACAACCACATAATTTCACCAGATCTTTGAAGTCTATTAGATCATGCTCTTTTATCAGTATTTATTACTGTGGAAGAAAATTTTATTCAAGAAACAATCTATTGTTATAAATAGTGACAAGAAAAAGAATTTATTAATGAGATCAGATGTAGGATAGATTCCATAGTGACTTTTAATATCACAAATTGTGAAATACTCAAATATATAACCTAAGAATTTACTTCTATTGTAAAAGATTTTTGGAACAAATTTTCAAAATAAGTCAACATCACTAAAAGATCTAAATCATGGTAGAACAAAGAATGCAATAGAGACTTAGCCATATATTGAATCTCTAGAAGCAGAACTGACTGGATTAATTACAAAAAATGGCTAAAAGAGTCTTTTTTGATAGTAAAATACAAGAAATTATATTGTCTAATAAGAAACTATGGGATCTTATGAATTGGGTCAGAAAACACAAGTTACCAGCCACAGAAGCTATCAAATCTAACAGCCTTCCATGCAATAACTTAAATGATTTGTGATAAGCTTTATACCAATTGTATAATTTAGCTCAAGATCAACCTATCAACTTACAACTCCTCAATGAGATTCCTTTATGTTGATAAGTAAAGTGACCTTCATTCTCCAATGCAGAACTCAAAAATACTATCAACAAGTATAGTAGTTTATCTACTCTGTATTTAGGCCATGTTTTGTAGAGTCATCTTAAAGATGTATTAAATGATACTAAATACTATTCTAACATTGTCAACATAGTGAATGTATATATCAATCTTAGCTACTAGCTGACTCACTTTAAGGAATCATTATTCATCATCATTCCTAAACTAAATAAATCTTCATGTGACATCTCAAAAGCCTTTTGCTTTATTGTACTTCTCAATATACTAGGAAAATTAATTGAAAAATTGATAAGCAATGGACTTCAAGTACATCCTATTGCATCAAATTTCATCTATCCAAGCTAATTAGGAGGTATCAAGTAACATTCAACAACTAATACTAGCATTTTCTTAACTTATTTCATACATATAGATTGGGTAAAAGGCCTTTATATGAGCATCCTTGCATCTAACATAGTGTAGTTCTTCTCTCTCTTAAATCATCAATTGCTTCTTATAATTCTAACCAAAACAGACTTTGATTAAAATATATTTTGATTTTTCTCTAATTATTTAATCAACAAACAGATTAAATATATTTAGAATCATTTTACTTCTTATTTCTTCAGAGCTGACATTGGTGTTAGTCAGAGATCTACTATCTTACTCATCCCCTCTGCTCTTTATATTGTTCCAATCTTTCATATACTGGAAGAAAGAACAAAAAATCTTTCAATTTCCATTCCAATTTCTTTTCTGCCATTTGTTGATGATAGTCTTCTTATTTCTCAGGAAAAAAATTTCAAAAAATCAAATGCAAATCTTTTTTGTAATTATAGTATTATCTCTTCTCTCTTCAAACAATTCAGTCTTGTTATTGAGTATGATAAGTCCAAGGTTTTTCATTTCTCTAGATTAACAAAGAACTTAAATTCTCTTTCTCTAGATCTGAGACTTTTAGGAGATATAGTTCTTAGACAAAAAGATACTTGGTGATATTTAAGATTTTTCTTTGACAGAAAACTCTTGTTTCAACACCATACCCACCATTATGCCAACAAAGTGTTATTAACCATCAAAAGTATAAAGATGTTGAGAAATTCAACAAGAGGTCTCTTACCAGTGCATAAAGAGCTATTATATAGAATGTATGTACTTCCTATTACATTATATAGTTTTCAGCTCTGTTATTTCAAAAGAACATTTGTACATCACTATTATAGGGAGTTAAGGCTATTACTGGCCTCATCCTTATTCATTTTCATCTTAACAAAACTAGTGGTTGTTATCATCTTCAAATATCATTGCTTCCTAAACAGAATATTATTAATTCCCTCTTAGACAAATATTATTCCAAGAAAATCAGATCTCACTGCATGGCTACTTCTCAGATTACAGAAAAGCAATGACTAAAAATAAAGAGTTTTATAATAAATACTAATAATTGCCAGAATAAAGTTTTCAATTCTTTTAATAGTTTAAATAAGGAACTTTCTCCAGGTTTTCATCTGGTTGACACTTTCACTGATTGCTTTTCTTTTATTTCAGTCAACCAAAAAAACTCTGAATCATTAAATGCTCATTGAGACAAACTACACAATATCTATAAAGATATTGTAGCAACTACTAGTTAAGACAACTAATAGACTACTTAAAAATGAAGTATCTTATGGAGATCACAAGAGAATTTGACAAGGAGTCCCCAATTCATTTCCACACTATTTATACAAAAGAGTCTTGGTCTATACTAGCAACAAATAATTCTATTCTAAAGTACATGTATTATTTTTAAGTTCACTATACCATTACTACAAGGTGAACATGCCTCTGATGTTATTGTTCTAGTTCTTTTTACTACATTCCAAACCTATGACATTACATCATATGACTGTGGTCACATGCCTCTTTATTATTTAAAAAGAAAAGAAAATCAAAATAAATTGTTAGTGTCCAAGCATACTATAACAAAATATTTACTTGTCAAACAAGATACTGTGCTTATTATATCAGACATGAGTATCAAAAACAACATAGCTACCTTGATTTCTCATATTCACAGAAATCAAGAAATTATCACTAAATTCATTCACTATGATTAACTCTACCAAAGCTGAATTATTTACTATCAGATATGAAATCAATTATGCTATATATTTACAAGACATTACTCATATATTATTGTTATCACAGATGCTATCCTAGCTGCCAAATGAATCTTTGATATGTCAGTTCATCTATATTAATTATACTCTATTGCTATATTGAAGGATTTTAAGAAATTCTTCAATAAGAATCCCAACAACTCTATCAACTTTTGAGATTGTCCAGACAGCATTAGGTAGTCCCCACATTTATTAGTTGACAAAGAGTCAAAATGTCTTAAAATTAACCTCATACTTCCAAGTAAATTATTATAGAAGTTTAGCAAAAAAAAAGAGTGTGATTTCATCATTTGTAAATGGCAAATATATTTCCAAGTCTTGGAATACAAAGGGAGAAACTTTCTTGGTTTAAACAATAATGATAACATACTATCACAAAATGAACTACTTACTTATTTATGATATCTAAATCTTAGATACACTCTCAGAGGTTTAGGAGTGATTTATAAGTTCAATAACAATAACAATAATGATTAGGATTAATATAGATGTCAATGATAATGAGGGATAATAATTGATGATTATTGGTGAAAACTGATGTTATTAAGTCTGAGGTCTAATTCTTAGATACAAAAGTATTTATACAAAATAGTGATAGTCTGTATACAAGCTATTTCCATCACATGATCAAAACTTGTATCTGGTGGGACTATTATCTATCATAGTAGATGTCAGGCTAATTTTAAAATATAACTTGGTGTCCAAGCTTTGTATGTCTGACAACATGTATATATTATAAGATTAACATATATTATATATGCTATATAACATCATTTGTCTTAACTTGGCTCAGATTGCAACTTAGATAAAAACTTGAGTAATAATAGAAGATAGATCAATTGGTAAAGTATAAGAATACAAGAGAGTATCTATAGTTATATATTTATTGTCCATGAAAAATATATATGTTAGAGATAAGAAAACAATGAGAGAAAATATGAGAAGGCCTCTACTACTATATGAGATACTAACTGATTATATATATAGATAAAGCAAGGCACAGCCTATAATGAGTCAGGTAATAAAACAACCCCAATATATATTGTCCATAAAGCAACCTTCTGTAAAGTATGAGGTATCAATCATAACAATACTCTCTTTTTAGCATCTATATCCCTGTGAATTAGTCCAAAAATGCTAAATCTCCAACAATATATAAAGCTACCAATTTTTTCATAAACCTATGACAAGTCCTCCTTGTAACATTAAGGCTATAAAGAAAGGTTTATATGATGGTCCACCTGAATATATTTTAATTGAAAATCCTTATCAACTTATATCTGAGTTATGTTTTTGTTTAATAAACTCAGTTGCAATCTCTTTCCAATATTGTTCATCTGTTTCTCTATTTCATCATATTATCTTATAATGTAGTGGTGGATAAAATGGAATGGTTTTCATTGGTGATTGTAATGTTTGTAGTGCTTTCTTTAAGTTGTTTATTTTGTCTTGTATAAATATTGGTTATGATATTTCTTGTTTGCTTAATTCTGATCATATGTTGTATTGTTTATACAAGAATACTTCATCCTGTACAATGCCTTCTTTTTGTTTCCCTTTGTCAATGTTTATTGTGTTACAAACTTCATTCAGCTTGTATTTCCACAACCAGTAGACTGATTTTCACAAACTAAGTTGCACTGGAAAGCTCAAAATGAGGGCTATCTACACATATATGGGATGTACAAAAGCAAGAACAACAACTGAGATATCAGGCCATCAGTAGCTATAAAAGCTTTATCTGCTAATAACAAATGACAGCTCCCATCAGGTATGAGTTTTGATTATGTGATGGCAATAGCTTGTACACAGACCATCACTCTTTTATATATACTTCTATATCTGAGGACTAGACCTCAGACTTAACAACATCAATTATTCTTGTTGATACTTTTCATTATCTGTCATCATCACATTCTTATACTGAATCTTTGGAATACTATTCAGTTCAAGTATCACAACTAGTGAGTAGCTTATTTGTGATATATTGGTTGTAGTACTTCTTTGTGTGTTTCCTGGTATGTTTCTTGAATGATCTTGATATGTTCTTCTACTCATTCTTTTTCTTTTTCTTTACATTGATCTAGTTCATTTACTAATAAGACTTGAATGTGGTGTGATTACTTCTCTATCTCTCCTTAGATGATATTTTAGTTTTGACTTTTGCTAGTTCAGTATTTGTAACTTCAGCTAATTAAATTATATTCTGGAGTTGAAGTTGAATGTTATCAAGATTGCAGAAAGTGGACTTAGCTTTTTCTTATTTTCTTATTCCTATTTTTATTTTCTTTTGATTCATTTTCATTTTTCTATTTTTAGAACTTAGGGTTAGGGTTAGTGATGACATCATTCAGTCACATGATGTATGAAAGAACATAGAAGATTCTAGAAGAAGTGACATCATACAACATATGTTGACTTGATGTCTTATACATAGTACTTTAGGGTAGGATGCACAGTAGCTAGCACAGACCATGTGAATAGGTATATAAGGTAGACTACTTTGTAAAGAGCTCTCTATTAAGTTCTCTTGTGTTACCCAATACAAGGTTCTACTCCTAAAGCCAATCCTAAGGCTTTTGAGTTATAACAAATATCAGCCATAGTTTTTAGTTCTCTAATAATCTTATGGTGTTTTCTTATCCAATCTTTCTTTTTATTATTTAGAGTAATCATAGAGTTTATGTCGTTGATGATGTAAGAAATATATGGATTGGGGGAGGTAGATGCAGTAGTGAATTGGTGAGCTATTTGAATAGATTTCTTGATGTTGGTGTAACTTAAGATGTTGAATTAGAATTTTATTTCTCTCTTTTATAGATTTCAACTCAAAATCCTTGTCTAGTAGTCTTCAATTGTCTTCCTAGCATGTAGCAATACTATTTATGAGATCCACTGATTATGTTCATTTTTATATCCTTTCCAATGTACCAAAAATTACATGTTGTATTCTTATTTTTTGTGATTCTATACTTCTTCCACCTTATATTCTTCTTTCTTGTTAATAATGTCTGGTGGTGGTGCTAGATCTATGTGTTGTTTCTTGAATTGTGATTTCTTATATTATATCAGCAAATCTTCAACAAACATGTTGTGAATTACTCATCCTTCTGGTAGTTCCAGTTGAAACACTCCTTGTCTAATGTTCTTTGAAATTTTAAAAAGTCTGTATCTTTTCTAGTCCAACTTCCTTAAAAGTTGATTCAAATAGATATTCTTGGCTTCTAACTATATATTGTCTTCTTTCTTTAATCCTTGTAGGTTTTATCTCTTCTTATCAAATTATTTCTTCATTGCATCTTTTGCTATTTCCATTGACTTCTTTGCTGCTTCCTAGCTCTTTTGTAGTTCTTCAAGAAAGTCTCTAGCTTTAGTAATTTCATTTTCACTATCAGATCTCCTTTCCATAAATATCTTCCAAAGTTTAACTCAAATGGAGTATGTCCTGTAACCACATGTTTCTTATTATTATATTGAAATTTAGCTGCTGACAACCATTTTTTTAAATTATCTTGTTGATAATTTATATAATGTTATAAAAATACTTCAAATTTTTGGTTAATTTGTTCTGTTTGACTATCTGTTTGAGGGTGATATGCTATGGATAATGTTATTTTTGTCCCTAATGCCTTTATCAAGTCTTTCATGAATTTCAATGCAAATTGAGATCTCCTGTTACTAAGAATTGTTTGTAGTACTCCATAAATTTCCATATTTTTTTTTGATAAATTTTGGTGATATTCTCTGATAAAACTACTGTAGTTGTCAATTTAAACCTAATCATCTTAGTAAATTGATCTATAATGACCACTATGGTATCTTTGTCATTTGGTTTTGGAAGTGGTCCAATAATGTTGATACTGATTTCCTGCCATGATCTCTCTGGTGTTTCTAATGAATGGAGTTTTCCAGCTTTTTTCATGTATTATACTTTATTTTTTCAATATTTTATATATCTTTAAATGTAGTTATGATATTACTTTTTATTCCTGACTACTAGTAGTTCCTCTTGATTAATTTGAGTATTCTTTATTGTCCTGGTTATCTTATGTCTGCTGGTTCATGGTTTTCTTGTAAAATTTACTCTCATATCTTCTAATTATTTGGAACATAAATTCTTTTCTCTACATAGACTATGTTATTGTCTTCCTATATCTGTTCTTTATCTTTCTCTAGTTTCTTCTAAACCTCTTATTCTCTAGTTTAGTTTCTTCTGATTTCCTCCAGTAATGTGGTTTCTTTTACCACTTGGTTTTCTCTAATTACTACTACTTCTGCTTCCATACTAACTTGTCTTGTCCATAGCTTGTCTTTGAACATTTTGATATTCTTGTTATCTTCTATTGTATCTACTTGATCCTTTCTAGATAGTATATCCACTTTTGTGTTTGTCTTTTCTAAAACATATTATAATATGAAGTCATAATCTTGTAACTTTAAATACTATCTTGCTTGTTGTTTATGCAGCTCTTAGAAATACTTGAGATTTTCATAATCTGTTCAAACTTTAAATTCCTCTGTGGCATCCAGTAGATATTTCCTCCACTTCATAAGAGCTTCTACTATTGTAAGTAATTTTTTATCATATATCTCATAATTTCTTTCTGCCAGTTGTATTATCCTTGATAAAAATAAAATGGGTTTTCATTTCCCTTCTTGTTTCTGGCATAGAACTCCTCTAATTGCATGTTCTAAAGTGTTGGTTTCCACTCTAAATTTTCCTTCTCTCTTTGGAAGAGCAAGTACTAGTTGACTTGTAATTTTGTCCTTAAGTCCTTTGAATGCTTTCTGATGTTCATTATCCCATTTCCACTCTTTCTTTTACTTGAGTTCATTAAGAGGCTTTGCCATATGACTGAAGTTCTTGATAAATAATTGATAGAAATTTACAAACTCTAAGAAGCTTTCCACTTCTTTTATCTTGGTAGGGGTTTTTCATTCTTTGACTATTTTGACCTTGTCATTTTACATCTGAACTTCTCCTCAGCTGGCTACTAAGTCCAAAATGGATATTTCTTCAACATTGAAGTTGCACTTTGACCATTAAAAGCAGAGATTATATTTCTCCACTATTTTCAAAAACTGAATTGTTCTTTTCTAGTCTTGGCAGGTATAACAAAGTCATCCATATAGTTTGCCAATACTCTTTCATGTAACAGTTCTTGGAAAATACTATTCATTATTTTTTGAAATGTGCCTGGTGAGTTGCATAATCCAAAATACATTACTTTAGGTTTAAATAGGTTTTTGTTCATTAAGAATGCTGCTTTCTATTCATCTCCTTCTTTGATTCATATGTTGTTATATCCCCAGATAAGATCTAACTTGTTAAAATACTTCACATCCTTAAGCTTGTTAATTACTTCCCTAATTAAGAATAGTGGAGTCTTGTCCTTTATTGTGTATTGGTTCAGTTTTCCATAGTCTTGTACTAATCATAGTAATCTATCTTTCTTTGAGATATAGAGATATCATACTGTATATTGTGAACTTGATTCTACTATTAGTTCTACTTTAAGTTGTTTATTCAACCATTGATTTAATACTTCATTCTCTTTGACTATTATTGTATAAGCCTTTGCATTTAATTTCTTTAGAGTGTCTTCTGTCAGGTTAATTTTGTGGTTCCATTCTCTTCATTCCAATAGTTTTTTGAACTTCTTCTTATTGAACAGATATGTGAATGGTCAAATGCATTCTGAAAAGTCTTCTTGATTTGTTAGGTCCAGTTCTCTTCTTATGTTCTGTTGTCATTTATTTTGATTATCCATTGGTTGTAATCTACTAGTTTTTAATGTAAATGATATGTTCTAGTATTGCATTCTGCATTATTTTGGGCATCTTGTAAACCATATTGTCTCTGAGTTCTAATTTACTTTTGGATTGTGTTTAACCAACCAGTCATATTCTAAGAACATGTCTATGCTATTTAAATCTGTGACTACTGCATTAATATGTTCTTTGTGTTTATTAATCTCTAGTTCTAGTGGTACAAATTGTGTAACTTCTCCATTCTTGGTTCTATCTGCATTAAAAACTTCAAATGACCTATCTATTGGTTTTGTTTTGATCCTTTCTTTCTTTACAAGTTGTTTGTTAATTCCAGTATGGATGTAACTAGAATCCACTAATATCTTTAACCATAATTCTTTTCTGTTTGATGTCTTGATATTTGTGTACACATTTAATTCTCTCTCTTTGTTATCTTGTTAATTCAGAGTAATATATCAATTTTGGAAATTACTATGTACAGAGATTTGTTGTATTATGTCTACTCTGAATCTCTAACAAAATCCTCTTACTTGTCATTCTTTTCTTTCTCTGATTTTTTCTAGATACTTCTATTCTTCATCTTTTATTCTAATCTATAGTCCTTTGCTAAGTGCTTTACTTTGTTACATTTATAACACTTTCACTTTCTTGTTTCACTTTCTTTCTTTAGCTTTCAGCAATCCTTTACCATATGTCTACATGTATTGTAGTTGAAACATCTTGATTTCCCATCTTTATTAAAATTATCTCTAGACTTCCCAATGTTCATAGCTATATATAGTCTCTGTTCTAGTTTTATAGTCATGTCAACTTTCTATAGACTTACATCCTTGTTTAACTGAGATAATTGCTAATTTTCATTCTTTAAGTATCTCTAGTACAGCCATTGGTGGGTATTCTAGTATTGTCTTTATAATGTTAGTTTTGACATTCTTCTTTAATAAAAATATATGTTATTAGTTTCAGCCTTTATGGCTAATACTTTGAACTCAATCATGAAGTTAGCAATATGCTTATTCTCTTGTCTGAATGACTTGATTTTCCATTTAGCATCTACTACTTTACTCTTGTTACTGAATACTATCTTGATTTCTCTGATAAACTCATCCCAAGCTTAGAAGTTTTCTTCTTCTATCTAGTCAATTTTCTTCTGAATATATATTCTTGTGATATCTTCCCTAAGTTAGGCCAATACTGCTATAATCTTGTTATCTGTTGCTGTGACTCAGTTACTTTTGAAAAATAAATAGATTTCTCACCACTAGTTTTCAAATTTTATCTGATTTCTATCAAACCACTCTGTGTCAGAGTTGAAAACAATAGACTTTGTTTTATTTTATTTCTCTTTTCATTCTCCTTTATTTTCCTTTATTTTTTATTGTTGATCAAAGATAAAGAAGACAAAATGTGACACTGTCACATATTACAGTCACAGAAGTCACACACTCACATAATATGATGGAACAACATAGAAAGTTCTAGAGATAATAATGTTGTATAGTATAGTTGACATATGTCAACCTCAAGGTGAATACATAGTTATTAGGGTAGGGCTAAAAGAGTGTAGCATGGCCTATTAGTAGTTTGTATATAAGGTAGACATTTGTACTTAGGAACTCTATCAAGTTCTCTTATATTACTCAATACAAGAGTAGTCTTCTGTTCTAATCCTTGGACTTAAGTCATAACACTTTGGATCTGGGACCATACTCTTAGGTATAACTGTCTACCCTGTTCTATTGTATACTGCTAGTACTGGTGCTGTTAACATTTCTTCTGTCTTTAGTATTACTAGCTCTGTAGTTCTATTTTCTTCCAATGCATATTCTTTGGTGATTCTTAATGATTTAAGTACTTCTGATAGTGCCTCAATACTGTCATAACTTTGTCTAGCCATCTTATTTGTCTGTGGTATCTACCACAATAATCAATATCTATTTTTTCTAATAGTTTAACTATTTGTCTATAATTTCATGACAAAGTAGTTTCAAAAGTTCTATAACCTAACCATTATGACATTCCAGTAGTCTAACTACTATACATTCTCTTTTTGCAAAGTGAGCCTGATAACACTTTACCAAATATTATGACCTTAGCTTGGCTTAGGTTGCAACTTAGGCAAAGACTTGAGTAGGAATAGGAGATGGATCAATTAGTGAAGTATAAGAATACAAGAGAGTATCTACAGCTATATATACTTATTGTTCATGGGGAATATATATGTTAAAGATAAGAAAACAATAAGGGAAAATATAAAAATATCTCTACTACTACATAAGATACTAACTAATCATATACATAGATAAAGCAAGATACAGTCTATAATAAGTCAGACAATGAAACAACTCCAACATATGTTGTCTATAAGGCAATCTTCTATAAAGTATAAAACATCAATTGTAATATAACTAATTATGTCACTACATTAATATGCTTATATCTCTATGAATACTTATTACTATGAAATATACCATATATCATCAGAAATGGTTTAGTAAGCACTTTTCAATGCAAGTTTAATTGTATGAATATGTCTAGCTATTTGTGAGATATTAGCCAATGAAACTTTTACAATTACTAATGGTGTTGTGGTAACCTACAAAGTCTAATAATCATATAAAGCAGTAAAGCTCTTAGTAAGCTATTAATGTAGGGATCACGAGAGAACTCAACAAGGAGTCTCTGTTGAATTGCTACTCTATTTATATAATTTACAGATAGTCTGTGCTACTAATAATTAACCCTATCCTAAAGTCTATGTGTTGTCCATGAGTATACTATGTGTATACTATGAGATAGACATACTATCAACATGCTCCTTGATGTTATTCTTCTAGTCTGCTCTCATCCAGTCTAGGCCTATGACCTTACATCATGTGATATGTCATATGACCACAGTCACATGCCTCTTCATCATCAATAAAAAAGAAAAAGAAAAAGAAAATCAAAAGAAAAGAAATATTAAATCAAGAAAAATAGATAAAAGAAAAAGAAAAATGTTAGTGTCCAAGTACA
>Ga0157364_1003045_pt1 | contig 16078 bp, 8 predicted proteins | sample AttsexASBM2_FD_111476 | JGI IMG/M metagenome (GOLD analysis project Ga0157364, IMG submission 111476) | Fungus gardens microbial communities from leaf cutter ant in Ribeirão Preto, State of São Paulo, Brazil - Atta sexdens ASBM2 | ecosystem: Host-associated > Fungi > Mycelium > Unclassified ...
ATCTACAAAATATGAATTTTGTACAAAATTGTAGAAAAAAATTTCTTTTTGTTTAAATTGGTTTAGTTCCATGTTAAATTATTTTTTCAATTAGAAATAAATATCAGTTTGTATCAGAAAGTAATTTGTTAAAAATAACAACGTTATAAATTGTTTTTTTCTGTTAAAAAATTTGTTTTCCGTAGGTTTTTCACAAACTAAAACGATATTGTACAATATTGAAATAACTTTCCACACACACATTATGTTTTGTTAAAATAATTTAATTTTTAATTTTTTGAAACAAATGCTTATTAAAATAACATAAATTTAATAACATATATCTTGCACAGAATTTATTTTATATTTAATTCCGTTTTGTGTAGCAAAATTAAATATTTCTCTTTGTTTATAAAGATTTTAATAAGAAGAATATAAATTATTCTATTTATATTTCGAAATTATTATTTTTATAACATATTAAAATGATACGGTTATTATTATCTAATTCTATTATTGTTATAAATTTTTGTTATTTTATAAAATCATACACGCATCCTATCGCTTCGTCGGTCATTGTTTTTTTCCTGAACATTCGCGGTACTCTTTTCTTCCCACGCAGGGTCGCAAGGGTAAAGGTTCGATTTTTGTGTGGGCATCCGGTAACGGTGGTCGACACACCGACTCGTGCAACTGCGATGGCTACACGAACAGCATTTTCACGCTGTCGATATCAAGCGCAACACAAGGTGGCTACAAGCCTTGGTATCTCGAGGAGTGTAGCTCGACCTTGGCATCCACGTATTCATCGGGTACACCCGGCAACGACAAAAGCGTCGCTACCGTGGACATGGATGCCAAGTTGCGCCCTGATCACATCTGCACGGTGGAACACACAGGGACATCTGCTTCAGCGCCATTAGCTGCTGGTATCGCTGCCCTCGCCCTCGAGGCAAATCCTACGTTGACATGGCGAGACATGCAATATCTAGTGGTACTCACCTCGAGATCCGAGCCGTTGAGCAACGAGCCCGGCTGGATACTGAACGGTGTAAAGAGAAAGGTCTCCCACAAGTTCGGCTACGGTTTGATGGACGCGGGCGCCATGGTCAATCTGGCCGAACAATGGACCAATGTACCTCCCCAACATATCTGTAAGTCTGATGAAATTAATGAGGAGAGACCGATTGATCCCACATATGGGTACACTCTGAGCGCATATATGGATGTCACTGGATGTGCTGGATCTTTGAATGAAGTGCGATTCTTGGAGCATGTGCAATGTAAGGTAAGATCGCAAGCCGGAAAAAATCGTTATTGTCGTTGTTTCAACATATATAGTAATAATTACATAGATAAGAAGAATAAATAACTTTAATTTTCCTAAAAAATCAAAGTGATATATATTAAGGTTATTTATTGACACACGTAGTTTAATAAATATTAAATATAGTAACAATTATATAGTCAACAATTTTAACTTAGAAATTATTGTAGGAATTACTGTTCTCGTGATATTACACTTAAAATTACTATAAATTTTTTATATTTATCGTGAAAAAAAATTATACTACTAATTTTCTAAGAATAATTAGAAGAGTGCAATTACTATTTATGTCTTCTGCTTTTTGTATATTAATTTAAAACTAAAATATTTTAATTCTCGATCATGAAATAGGTTTCTCTAAGGTTCTTCCCTCGAGGAAACTTGAGGCTCTTATTGACCTCGCCAATGGGCACAACTTCAACACTATTATTCGAGCGGCCGCGCGACGTTCTCAGTTCAAACTTTGATGACTGGCCCTTCCTCAGCGTACACTTCTGGGGTGAAAAGGCTGACGGTCGATGGACTCTGCAGATCATTAATGCTGGAAACCGACACGTCAATTCACCAGGTAAGTGCTTTCCAACTATTTCCAGCTATTTCCTATTTCTCCCATCAATTTCGCAAATTATACAATTTATATAAATTGCTTCAGATAAATAAAATATTTGTTTTTAATTGCAAAATAGAATTTTTTATTTTGTGTATATAATATTCAATCATATTTGTTTTCACTGAATATATCCATCTCAAATTGATATTGACATTGATATCGTCACTATTGATTAAATTTGATGCATAAACTATTATTATTGTTTTTGAAATCATAACCTACAGGAATATAAGTACATGCAGTTGCAATTTTTATATAAAATATGTTCAAAGTTTTCGAAACTTGTATTGTTTTTAACAATCAAGAGTTATTTACACATTCTTAAAAATTATTTTAATGTAATATCATATGAAGATCATTCCGCCATAACTCAGGCTTCTTATTATATTGTTACAGGCATCCTGAAGAAGTGGCAGCTGATTTTCTATGGCACATCGACGAACCCGATCCGGATACGCACGCGACAATTTAATCCGGTACATCAATCTGCGTACCTTCCTTCTCATTTCGTGCATTATCCATTCACGGTAGACGATGACAATCCGCTACAATTGTCCGGTTATCCGGGCAACAGGGACTTCTTTTCTCCGTCTACCTTTCAGAGTTACCAAGGCCCGTACAGCGGTGCCGCGTCGAATCTACAAGCATCCGTCGCCACTCTGGATGGCTCGTCGGCGCCGATCCTGTCGAACCATCTACCCGGCGACGTCTCGTCGGCGTCTGCCTTCGATTCACCTTCGGCGCCATCATCCGTGCAAGCGGACGGTTCTCTCGATACCACCAGGAGGATACTGCACGACTGTGATCCTCAGTGTGACGCGCAAGGCTGCTATGGCAAGGGTCCGACACAATGTGTTGCTTGTAAAAATTATCGTCTCGATAAGTGAGTAGATGAACTCAGAGCTCCTTTGATTAAGACGATACGATTGTCTTGTCTGTATCATGAAAAGAGCTTCTTAAAATATATGCCTCTTAGCATATTTTTATTGATTCTTAAGTGTGAAATTAGAATAATATTTATGCATTTAAAAAACATTACATGTTTTATATTTTACTGTTACGCGATTATTAGATGCTGGCACTAACTGTTCGTGTGCTTTTTATAAAATTAATAAAACAATTTTGCAATGCCACGAAACTATGGATTATAATGGTAGGAGCATTTGAACATAAAATTACTGACTCTATTTGAGAAAGTATATAATTAATATCATTGTATATATTGAACTTTTTTTATTTTAATTAAAATCTTTTTTCTTTTATTATTAAACAAATATTTTTTACTATGTATTTATAATTTGTTTTTCACACAGCTCAATGAATCCATCATTTTCATTTTTTTATTATACCTCTCCATCGACCCTTTTCAATGAAAACGCGCTTTAGAAACAACGCGAGGGGTCTCTTACCTCTTTTTCAGCACTTGCGTCAGTCGTTGCCCGCCAAGGAGCTTCCCTAATCAGGGCGGCGTTTGCTGGCCATGTCATGAATCCTGTGAAATTTGCGCGGGGGCAGGTCAAGACTCTTGTCTCTCGTGCGCCCCCGCTCACCTTCGGGTCACTGATCTGGCAGTCTGCCTTCAGCAATGCCCCGAGGGCTACTACGAAAGTATGTGGAAGAGAACAGATCAATTCGTATTCGTATTCAGATCTTTTTACCAATTCTGTCTTCTTAAAATCGAGTAACGCGACGCGTGAATTTTGGCATCTTTTCACGTAGATACCGAGAACAGCACATGCGTGCCATGCGAAGCCAACTGCGCCAGCTGCCAGGACAGACCGGACAAGTGCACCAGCTGCGAGCATCATTTGGTGATGCATGAGAACAAATGTTACGCCGCGTGTCCGCCCTACACGTACGAGACGCAAGATTACAATTGCGCACCGTGTCATCCTACCTGCGAGACTTGCAACGGCACGGCGGATAACCAGTGCATTGCCTGCCGATCCGGGCTGTTCGCTTTGAACGGTGAGTTGTTAGGCAATTTGTTAAAACAATAATTAATTTGTGACACGAATATGATAGTCTAGAAAATTTGAATATTTTGCAATAGGATATAGCATTTACTTTTCAGATAATTGAAAAGATATTTAACAACAATTGCAAATCTTTTGAATATTTTATATAAATATATGACTATTTATATAAATATTTATACAATTACATTGGAGAAAAATTAGATTTATTTAATTACATTAAATATATGTAATTCTTAAATGAAATAAATGTTAGATTTAAATTTTGTATATCAAAACTTGTACGAAAAGATTTAAATTGCCGTACATCCGATACTCTACATTACAGTAAAAATGTTGTAACCAATAATTAGTTTCCGCTAAACGGTTTTCCACAAATATGTCGTAGGCACGTGTCGCGCTTCATGTCCGGCGGGTTATAGTGCGGACAAGAAGCGACGCGAATGTGTGGCATGTCCACCCGGCTGTGCGACCTGCAGCACACTGAGCTGCACCAGCTGTATCGAGAGTTGGAGCCTGAACAAAAAGGGCTTGTGCGCTCCCGAGAGTCGCAGCAATTGCAATACGGGCCAATATTACGAGGATGGTCAATGCAAGTCCTGCCATTCGTCCTGCGAGACTTGCGCCGGCTCTACGGAGGATCACTGCATATCCTGCCCGAACCCGTTGCTTCTTCAGGGTAAACGTTGCGTGTCCCAATGCGACGACGCATACTATTCTGTGGTACAACCATCGCGACCAGTTTGCGTTCCTTGCCTGCACACTTGCAAGAGTTGCGTGTCTCGTCTGAACTGCACAGCATGTCAAGACGGATTACAGCTGCAGAGCGGAGAGTGCAGATCGTCCTGCGCGCCAGGGTAAGAGTTCAGCGTTAAAAGATTGGTAAAACAGTATCGACATATCTTTTTTAACTTTGCTTTTTCGTTTTAGTTATTACAGTGACAGAGGTCAATGTGCCAAATGTTACTTGTCGTGTAAAACATGTTCGGGACCCAGAAGAGATCAGTGCGTTACTTGTCCGAGAGGTTGGCAACTAGCAGCCGGCGAATGCCATCCCGAGTGTCCAGAAGGATTCTTTAAGTCAAATTTTGGTTGTCAGAAATGTCATCACTATTGCCGTACATGCAAGGGTGAGTTACAATCGATCAGTTGCTGTCGAATTAAATTTATATTTCTTATTTCAACGGGAAACTATTCATTCACTCACAGGCGAAGGTCCACTAGAATGCACTTCATGTCCACCTCACTCGATGTTGGAAGGTGGATTATGTATGGAATGCTTAGGAGCACAATACTACGATTCTTTGACTCAGCTCTGCAAGAGCTGTCATTCTGATTGCCGCAGATGTACCGGTCCCGGCAAATTCAGTTGTGCCGCGTGCTCGCCGCCACTGCACTTGGATAAATTGAACAATCAGTGCGTTCCATGCTGCACAGGCAATGAAAAAGGATCCCAAGCTGAGGAGTGTTGTCTCTGTGATCCAGAAACTGGTAATTTTTACGTTTATGTCTTAACATATATAATTAGTAAAATGTATGTATTTTTTTACTTTTTATGATCAGCATCTATCAGCGAATATTTCATTAGGAAAGATATTTTAACTTCTTTAAATATAAAATTTTTCTATTCTAAATATACAATGTTTTATTATTATTGTTATATTGCAGCTTTATCATTATAAATATCTTTATATAGTTATTGAAGATATATTTTTAATCTTTGTAGGCGGCTGCAGGAACAGTTCGCCGGCTGGTAAAAGGAGGGTACCGGGGACGGAGTTCTCAGCCAACGCCGCAGTTTCTGAGATGTACAACAATTATGGCGGAAGTAACAATGATTCAGCTTCACTCGCTGTAACAGCAGCCACGACCATGGCAGTTGCCATCTGTTTAGCATCGATTGCGTTGTTCGCGATGATATTTGTCGCTCTTCAGGTATATACAATAAAAAATTTGAAAAACTTTGATATACGAATTTATGTTAGACTTAAATTTAAATTATTAAATTTATAACTGAAAAGTATAATTTATATATATAATAGCTTTTGAAAAATAAATTTGTAAGAGCGAAAAGCGATAAATGTGCATCACAATTATTTTATTCACAGGCTTGGTCCGGTAGAAGGGAGACTAATATGGGATATACGCAGCTTGCCGTGAAAGTAGAACCGTCCGAAGACATGGACGCCGATGATTCGACGGAGCTGATGACCTAGACTTCGTTAAAGACGATGTAGCTAATGACCTCTTGTCGAAGAATCGCAGGGAGATCGACGAATCTCGATTGTGATTGGTTCATCGAGTCAGAAGTTACGTGCTTTTGTATTAGCGAGGTCCAAGGATAGCCCTTACATGTGATGACAAAGAAAATAGGAAAATGGTGGTAAATACGTAGCGGGGAGGAAAGAGTTGAAGAAGGAGGAGGAGCAAGCAAAAGAAAGAAGATTTGTCGAAAACGTGATAGTAGAACTCCATTAGAGTGTTGTATGAATGAACAAAATGACAGAGGAAAACAGAGAGAAAAAGAGAGAGTAAGAGTGAGTATGATTGTTGTTTACATGATCGTAGTACGGTCGCGTGAATGTGTGAATGTACAAGGAATGTGTTTTAGCTAGAGATATACTTTTTTGCCCGTCATCGTTGTCAAGTGCGTCACCGATACCATCGTCGCGCATACTAAGACATTTCCGACACGGATAACGATCCGAAATACGGAGAAAAAGGGTGAAGGACATTATGAAGTGCCTGATTAGTGACACCCTTGTTTCCACATCCTTTCGCGTTCCCCCTCCGACGCTTTCTGTCTCCGAAGTAACGCCGAGCCTTCGTCGATTATCCTGTTGACTATATCATCGTTGCGTGTATTCGCGAATAAGTAGAATCTCAGCCAAGCGACGGATAATACGAATACGTTTCGTTGCGCGTTGCGAGAGTCGAGAGCAATCTAGTTCGTTTAATTAGCATTCTTTAACTGTCTATCGATTTTTTCTTCGCGCAACATTCTTCCTGACGCAATCGACGATCGAGTTATCGAAAGGACAAAAGCGCGTCTCTTTCTTCATCTCTCTTCTAGAAGGCTACCAACACTCCACTAAGTAGGGTGAAGGGACATGTACGTACTGTGGCCTCCGTACATTAGGCTGAATCACGGACCACGTAATCGTAATCGTTAATTGTGAATTATGAATGGATATTGTTATATATTTGTATAAATGATAATAGTAACAAATGAGCGGACAAAGGGGAGTAATCGCAAGGATCAGGAGGGGGAAGCGAAAGAAACGATATAGCGAGATGAACCAGGAGACGAGGTGAAGAACCGAAATGGAGGAAGAGGAAAAAGAAGATTGTCGCACGTGAGCTTCGTTCTCCTATCTTAAACCTGATCGTCTCGACTAATCAACACAATTCGCATGCCCGAAAAAACCAAACCAACGGACTCTTACTGCGATCGCCCAGTTATCCGACGTGTCTGTGACATCAGTCGTCACATTCCAGTACCTCCCAAGCTGATACAACACATGCCGTCGACACAAGCAATGCGTTTTATAAACTGTTTGTTGTTATTACTTGATTGTCTACTCTAATGTTTTGTTTAATATCTCACTTTCCGCGTTATTCTTACTTATTTCTTTAATTCTCGCTCGTATTCATCCTTTCCCCGTTTCGTTGGGATCGCATGAGAGGAGGGAAATCGTAAAAAAAAAAAATGAAAAAAGAAACTAATGAATGAATAAAAAAAAGAAGAAAAAAGAACTATTATGCAACGATCCGCGAATCGATATTCTCGAAAGCCATCGCCTACTCGTGTGAATATTGACTTTCTCCTTGTGATTTGATATAAAGCTATTATTGTACTTTTATGATGACCGCGATTATAAATATATACATATATACACATACATAACGCATAAGTATATAAATCGCTTCCTTGAATATCCTTTTGCTTTACTTAGATTCCTGATATTCTACTTTCCTGTATCGTCCGGTAAGTACAGCTACAATATTGACTTTAATTACGGTGATGCACGGGAAAGGCAAACTGATCGTAGAAGTCAGGAAGGAGTGAGATATATCCAATGGTAACCGAACTCTGCAGCTATTACTTAATGAAACATCAAAGATTAACTTCATGAACCTCACAACATGAATCTCTATCATATACAAAAACAACAAACGAATAATTTTTATTTTCAAATACGATACAAGTAGATACCTACATATATTATGAGAGGCGGAAAAGTAAAAAAATCTTGATAATGTTATCGTAGATTTCTTCGCGATTTAATTATATTGTTTTAATGATTGCGCGAAGAAGTTGCAAATTGATTGTTTTCGTTTAACAATAATTTGCAGTTAGTTTAAGAATATTTGTAAAGAATCGATTAATTAAAAAAGGTTTTAACAAATTTTTTCAATAAACCACGTAAATAGATTTTCCTTCATATATTTTTCTTAGAGATAATTATGTTGTACTGAAATCAAAATTATTTAAATGTTTTGCTAAAATTGTTATATTTATATTATCAATTTAGATTCGAATTAGAATTCTATACATTTTGCGACAACACACATGTTGGATACCTGGTTTCTAATTGCGAGTAACATCCGCAGGTAACATCGACCTCGTTGGACTCTATCGGGAATAAGAATCACGAAGTTCTTAATTACGAGAATTACTAAATCGCCGTGTCACGCGATGAGAGAAAACGACGCACGTCAGCAGAGCGCTGGCAACTCAGTGGAAATTACATTTGGCCGATTATCTTACTTCCCCTCTGACAACTAGGGTGAAGCTGTGAATGACACGGGAATGAATCGTAAGCGCTCGCTTCTGACATTCTGTTTGTACTTTTCGATTCTCTCATGTATATTACATCCAGAAGCTGATATAATAGGCGATGAGCGATGACAGCTGCGGCAGGAGGAAAAAGATGATGTGAAATTTCAATTTCGTTAAAAAGGAATATCATTCTCTTGCCGGACAACCTTCATTCATGAATTTTTGATGCATAAACTCGCTCATTTCAGTAAAATCACATAAAGGAGAACGTATAAAAATATAGAACCTTGATAAAAAGCATTAAGTATTTTTTAATAAATTGTAATAAGACACATGAAGCAAGTAGATAATTAAAATCAAGCAGCTAATAAAAAATAAGTAATAAATATAAGTAACTAATAAAACTTATATACAAATGGGTGAGGAAGGCCATATTCGGCTAAGGTAAGTCTTAGTGCCAAATAATATTTATTATGTGAATTTTTATAATTTTTATAAGAAAGATATGATATATATTGATTATTTATTAATATATCATTAAATAATCATTTTATTCGATTCTGAAATTTGTGTATTTATATATATATATATATATATATATATATATATATATTTATATTTTTATATATATATATATTTATATATATATATATATATATATATTTCTTTTGTCAATTTAATATCCATTTTTTATAAATTGCCAATTTTTTTTACAAAAACTGAAAAATATTTGCAAATTTTTTCATTTTTGCATATATTACTTTGAATATTAATTGCCTGAATTTTTTTTAGAAATACAATAAAAACCGTGAAATTGTATGGAATAGCCAGAACTTTTGCAAATATTTGACTTTATATCTGAATTTTTAATTAAAGCAGAAAAAGTGCAAGCGATTGAATTGATTCTCTTTCAAGTCTTCTGTTCTACAATTTTATGAATTTTTTTCAATATCTATATCCATACGTAATATATGAAGTAAAAAAATATCTCTAAAATCAATTCTTTTTTAATTATTCTGTTTTCTCTTTGCTCACAAAGTGAACCTATTGTAAAATCATATAACTTCCGTATTACTTCCACAGTCACAAATATCCCAAAGGGATGCCCAAAGGGGACAGACGTAGTTGGCGTTTTCTTTTGGAAATATTGCCAAAATACACACGCAAGTGAAACAGGAATGGAGAGAACGGAAGCGACTTTAATCAAAAGTTGACCTTTCTCTGCCACTCTCAAATCATCCATTTCCATTGCGCTGTTTTTCCTAGCCGTTCTTGCGAAAAACGAACGAATGCGAAGCTGTATGCGAGCGCAGCGGGTCATGTCCGAAGGCGGGAAATAAATAAACTTTCCGGTATACGAGTGCAAGTGTGTTGTAGCGAAATAAAAATGGGTGGTCAGTGGCGATTCGACGGAGAGAGATCAAAGGTGAAAAGGTGTTGTACGTGGGGTGAGAGATGAGAATAGACTGACCAGGGTAAAAGGCAAGATCGATGTGGCGCCTCGGGCGAAAAGTTTCTCTCGATAGAGCAAGAATAAACAAAGTATTATCAGAGGTTTTCTTCTTTCTTAGAGAAAGGATCCTTAAAAAGAAACCTAAAAATTCTTCCGGAATTGGGAAATAAATGATTCTGAATAAGATCGTTTGAATACCACTTAATAATAGTAGTTTCCTATGCAATATATATATATATATAGCAACAATATTTCTGCAACGTTCGCAATATTGCTAAAACATTGCAATGTTACTGTAATACAGAGCTTTAAGCCTATTCTACAATGTGCTTTTTGATTCTTATTACTTACTTTTTACTATTTTTTATTTCTTGCTTTCTTGTTTCTTATCTGGTTTTGTTTTATGTCGCTCGAGATAAAAATTAACGAACTTCGAAAGAAACAAGAAGTACATAGCAAGAAATATAATTGTCAATAAAACAGTTGCAAAGGAAAAAAAAGCAAAAGATAAAAAGCAAGAAATAGTAACAGAGCGCATTATAGAACAGGCTTTAGAAATAGCTCGAAAAAAACAGAGGCACATGTTAATAAAAATTTGTTAATGTTTAGAGAGAAGATAGGAGATATTTTTTAAATCTTACAACACTTCCTGCGTAAGATTTAATAATTAATTCAATGTATTTCTTATCCCAAAAAATGACAATATCTTAATGCCATCACAGTAGCTTCCTATTCTGTACAGATTAAATAAAGAATTTATTAAATAAAGAAAAAGCTTTCTGGTAACCACGCTACTTATGTTTTAAGTGTAAAAGTTTGCATTTTTTAATATAATTATCTAATGTGAAAAGCAATTGCAATAATTAACTTTGATTTTATTAATTTTTATTTCGTTTAATTTTATTTGAATTTATTTATTTTTAATTAACTTTGGTATTAATAATAAAAAAGAAAAGTTGAAAAACTGACAAAAATTACTAGAAAGTATATATTTCCTTGCAATTTATGTAAAATCTTTTTTTAAACTGAACGATGATATTTTAGGAATAAATTTCTTACCGAATGCAAGCATATTATCCTTTAATGGGAAGATGTTTCTATCCTCTATAGCAATAAAAATTAGGAATCTCTAAATATATATGTATATTAATTAAATTTTGCGTTATGATTCGTACTGTATTGTCACGCAAATAAGATTATATTTAATGTTCAACAATAAAAACGAAGCACTTATAATTCGTTATCACGAATAACAAAGCAGCCAATACCTTTCAATGAAAGTAATCGTCAAAATATTTTTCCGCGAGAAGATCGGAAATGCTAACGGCGCCGTGATAATGGACGTCGCACACAGAGAGAAATGTGGCAAAAAACTTTGCGAGAATGGAAACGAAAGTCGTGCAGAAAAGGACAATGCGATGGGGTAAAGGGAAGGTTTCGTCTCGGGAGCGGATCTTAGTCCTTTTATAGCTACTCGCGGGAAGGGAGAGAGAGAAAGAGAGAGAGAGAGAGAGAGAGAGAGAGAGAGAGAGAGAGGAGATCGCATACCGTCGGCGTCAAAGCTCTACCATACGGCGCCGTGCGCGGAACGGAAAATCGTAAAAACTCAGCCGCAAGAAACTTCATACCGCGATGTTCCCACCGAAGGGACCTGAATATCGTCCCTTCGTCTAATATCATCCTCCGTAATTCCGATTTTTGCGTGTAATCAGACGGAAGTGCACAAATCTTGCTCCGGTCTGTATGTCATAAAAGAGAGATTATTTCAGTTCCTTTAAATGACAGAAATTGAAAAAGCGATTAATTTTTCTTACGTTTAAATGATTGGGTGCATTGTAGCTTTAAATTAGCTTTGTTATAAAAGTAATAGGAAAGTAACGTTGCTTTATTGTTATTGAAAAAGAAGTGTTAAAATTATATCAATTTTAAATAAATGTTAAATAAGAAACTGAGATAAATATAGTTGAATATTAAATTTACTTAAATTAGATAATAAAATTAAATTAATACAATTAAGACAAATTAATAAATTAATACAATTAAGTGTAAATGTTTTATATCTAACGAAAAATAAATTAAAAACTAATTTTACTAAAAAATAATACAATATTTATTTTTGATAATTTTAATATTTTTGTCCTCTCTTAACTTTTCCAAAAAAGTACGATAAATTGAATGTGTTTTATATTAAAAGCTAACACTGTGTAATTAAATCAAAATAAATAAAAACAATCTATAAATAAAATTATTTTTTGCATTTATTTTTGTAAAAAATATAAGAACACTTCATTTTTCTAGCGTCATTGTTTCTTTTTTAAATTCAGTTGCGCAATTTCTGTCACCGTTTGTTTTCAAAATTACCATAAAACATCATTGCATTCTTTTTCCCTCGTTTCTAAAACTCATTTCGTTCAACGTTTTTTGTTATCCCCCAAGCTCTTCGTACGTTCAATCGCACCATTCGTTATTTCACCGTAATTCGATTGGCTGTAGTTCTTCTCTATGGGAACGACTCGCTCCCGCATATAGCCCTCTTCTAGTACACAGATAAATCATAAAACGACCGTCTGTCGTTTCCGGCAGGATGGACGAGAATCGACTTTCATGTTCTCGGGTCCAGGTGCTATAAACCCTGTCTCCCACCCCGGAATAACGTCTCGTTCCGAACTCGTTACCGTCGCGCGGAAGAGCTAAGCCCTCGTTGGCTGTCGGCGTTCATCCGTAGCCATTTCCGGATTCCCGTTGACGTACGCACACACGTTTCGGGCCAATCGAGATAACGGGATAACGCCGTAAATTCGCCGACGATAATTCGCAGGATGGAAAGGGGAGGGGGAGGGAGGGGGACGAGGTTGGGAGGAATCGCGTCTACTTTTATCAGCGGCCCCGATGCGCGACGGCGCGTCGTAAGCGGATATCGTAAATTCGCAGCCGGCGAATATGCTCCCCGCCTATATGTATCACGGTGCTTATCAGTAGTGTGACTGTTACGAACAATTTAACCCTAGATGATACCAACCCTTTCCGATACAGAACCGTTTATCCTCGAATCACACGATAGTTTAATACGTGCTGCGCTATTTCCCTCTTTTCTAATTATTTAAAGCTCACGAATATGTCATGCTCTCGTCTTGAAAAACATCTCTTGTTAGTTTTTACCATTGTTATTTTTCATCGTAAAAGATATTTCTGAGATCTTCTTGAATGTATAGATTTCTGTCTTCTACACTCAGAAAGAAAAATATGAAATCAGAGAAAAATTAAAATATTAATCTTGACAAAGCCAAGAGCTGATCTGTAATGTAACAATGAATTGAAGATAATTATTTCCAGTTGTCAGAAAGGCATTTTTTTTATTAAATACTGAACTGACAGTAAATCAGTTTGAATTAAAAACTGGACTGATAGTAAATGAAATATTATTTGTTACATTATTACTCGGTATTACTTCAGAATATCTGAATCTAACGATCTTCGTTTTCTTGTATCATAAATAGTCAACTTTCTGTTCTACACAAGAACAAGTCAAGTAATGGAATCAAAAGAAGAAATAGTTATTATTGAGCTCGACTTCGGTCTGATCAAAGCGAAAAAGGAGACACGGGGATATTTTCGTTTGCAACGGAGCTCGACGTTCTTACCATCGCATGTTCACTTTGCAGGGAGGATACTGTATCTCGACCATTTCCTATGATTACAATTTTCCTCTTTTCGTTACAGACATCCCACCGGACGGTTATGCCATGTCCGACTGAACATTTCAACGGGCGAGCTCCGCTTTGAAATCGTCTCTAACTGGACAGCGATTTTCCTCTCTTGCAATTCGGCCGGTTTGGCGGAATAATAACCGATGACGAAGGACTCGCCGTGGAAAAGATACCATTCATTAAAAAAATTTGTATGGAGAGGAGTAACTCATGTCTAACAAGTTGATAATCATTATAACATAATAAAATAAAACATATAAATTTAGTGCCTTTTGTTGCTAATCTATTATCTTATTTGCGATTTTATTATTTTTGTCGATTTGACAAAAATAGTTAAAGTTAGCACACTGAAAAAATTATAACATAAAAAACAGATTTATTTTGTATTATTGTTAATTACCTCATTGACAAGTTAATAGACAATTTTTAATTTAAAAAATTTAAAAAATCATCCCCCAACTATCCTGTCGTAGCACAATACTGTAAGATATTAATTTTATGAAAAATCTTTATAAATAATATTTTTTTTGTTGTTTAATATTTTGATTAAATCCGATCTTGATGCTTCATCATTAATCTCCGAAAATAATTCCCAGTTATTTCGCGTCAGCACATACTTTAGATTTGCAAATTCGACGAAAATTTTCAGTAAGTATTTCAAGCATGGTTGCTATCTCTCCAATTTTCCGAGCTTTCTGATCAAATCTCCGACTCTCCGACACATGATAAAAATCTCCGATTAATAGGATACGAAGAAAGATCATTTTTTTATCTTATAGATGCAAAAACGTAAATTAATCATTGTTTGAAACTGTTCATGAGATAGTTTAGGAATAGAAAATAATTATTATTATTTGTCCATCAAGTTCGGAGAAAATCGAGATTATTATTGGTTATGAAATAATTATACAAGTATTTTTTAAGCTTTGTATTCTTTAAAATATTGTTTGCACATTTATATGTTGAAAGAGTAATAAATAAGTAATAAATGTAAAACATATTATTTTTTGGTTTACATAATGTATAGAGTGTCATATTTTAAGTGTCTCGAGTAAATATTTCGAAAAATATGAAAGATATGAAAAAACGTTTCGGATAAAAGTTGTATGATTTGAAATCATACAAATAGTAAAATTATTTTTTTAAAATCATTTTCGTAACTTTTTTTGTACCTGAAGCGCATCGTATTTAATATATCATACTCTTACTTTAAAAGTGATACGACTAAAAAGATACAATATGCAAGTTATTACCATAAATTAATTAGGTAAAGCTTATTCTATCAATCATCAAAAGTAAACTAATTTAACTTCACAGTTTGTACAGTTTACAGGATTTCCATCCGCCAAATAACTAATTATGTCGTTCTTAAAGTTTTCAAAGAGATAATATACATATCCTCTTACGAGAATGACACATTTTGAATTGTATAATTTTTATAAATAAAAAGGAGATATTTTTACAGAGAATTTTTAAAGTGAAGACAATTTTGATGATTGAAGTTTAAAGAAGAAATTGTATTTTGAATTGTCATTTTAGCAGATTGAGATAAATTTTAGCAGGTTGAGATAAACTGTTGTTATTTTGAATTATGTTTATTTTTGATGAATTATTCCTTTTAATGAATTATACATAGGTTTTTCTTTTTTTTGAAAAATTTAATCTTTAAACTGTGTTACTTTTGAAATAATAAGGGAATGATATCATGTGTCATTTCGTAGCATCCGCTGCTTTCCTGAAAATACTTTATGTATTTCTTTTCATCGATAAAAAAACTGAAATTTTGAAAGCGATGGTAGAGCTTCGTGTTTTGTCTATTCGTCGCGACTATTCATTTTTTTCTCGAAAAATATATTCATATCGAGGTGACCAGTCGTACTCATCGGATTGCCTATGCTCTGCGATCGCGCGTCTTTCCGTCCGTCGAAAATGGATATCACATGCAATCGAATGTCAGAAATGTCGAATTGAACAACGGATGATCGCCTCGGTGTATCCCACCATTATTCCGTGTGAGATTTGAAAAATTATGACTATGGACAATGTCGCAAGTGAAAACAGGGAATATATAGTATCTCCAGATGCGTTCCGTTTAGCATATCGCATATAAGCTTTAACATCTGTCGCTTGCCTAAAAATACTCTACATATTATAGGGTTATTATAGCCACTTTTAAAAGAACATATATTCTTTTTAAGATAAAACTTCTGGTCATGAATTAAATTTTTATATTTATGAAATTA